>Ga0111160_1091_pt1 | contig 12110 bp, 10 predicted proteins | sample DeeMarSeWOR28_12_FD_80265 | JGI IMG/M metagenome (GOLD analysis project Ga0111160, IMG submission 80265) | Myxococcales bacterium SG8_38_1
CGAAGCGCTAGATGATCTTGGTAGCGCTCGAACAAGCCCTCCGATGGCATCATGCCGCCGGTGAAGAAGTGCTTTGCCATCCAGTCGCTCTCGTTGTCCGGCTCGTATGCATAAGCTCGAGAACGATGGCAGAAGATGTGCGCAAAGGCCGCCCCACCCGGGGCCAACCAGCGCGCGATCCGCTCGAACAGAGCTGCGTGGTTGCGGACGTGCTCCATCATCTCGATGGACACCACGCGGTCGAATGGTTCTGATGGATCGAAGTCGTTGATGTCGGCTGTCTCGACGTGGACGTTCGACAATCCTCTGTTCGCTGCGCTCGCCAGGATGTGCTCCTTTTGGAGACGCGAGTTGGACACCGCAAAGAGCCGCGCGTTCGGATAGCGCTGGGCCGCCGGTCGAGAATCCGCATTCCGTCCTCGACACCTGCGCGTGTGGCGCTGAGCGCGAGCATGGCGTCCTCGGCCGATGCGAGGTCACGGGTAGCCGCAGCCCAGTAGCAGCAGCTGTACTTCAGATGCGGTCCGAGAACATGCTCGAAGAACGATGCCGGAACCTCGTAGTGCTGCTCGTTCGCCGCATCGACCGAAATTGCAATGGGCCCCCGAGCAAAGGATTCGAGCAACGCCGCCTCTTCCGCGTCCCGTGTCTCTGGGTCGCCTGAGACGCTCTGACGAAGTCGTGCTTCGAGCAACCGCCTGATGGCGAATCGAACCGCCGGATCTGGAAATACTCCGGCCTCCGCCAAGCGTGTGACCAGGCCTAACAAGGGTGTCGAGGCAGGTTGTTCACTGCCCAGCAGAGATAGAGCGGGACGAGCCGCGAGCAAGCCTCCCGACGCTCACTTGGCGGCGGCGCTCGGAGCCCTATGCACTGCGCCATGGAGAGCCCGACACGAACCATCGCACTTACCGGGGCTACGGGGTTCGTTGGCACTGAGGTTGTCGCCCGTCTCCTCAGGGAGCCCGGGCTGGAGCTGCGTTGCCTCGTCCGGCGGACCAGCGACGTGCGGAAACTAGAAGCTATGGGCCCCCGGGTTTCGCTGTGGGAGGGTGATGTCTGCGATCCCGCATCCCTTGGGGGCTTCCTTCGTGGCGCGTGGGGCGTGATCAATCTCGCGGGCTACCGAGACTTCTGGAGCCGCGACCGTGGGCTCTACTATGCGCTCAACACCCAAGGAGCCGAGAACGTCTTTGTTGCAGCGCTCGACGCAAACGCCAAGAAGGTCGTTCAGGTCAGCACACCGTTGGCGTTCGGTGTTCCCGACCGCGTTCCGTTCGACGAGGACACCACCCCTGGCCCGCATCCAAGCGACTACGCGCGTAGCAAGCACCTCGGCGACGAGGCCGGTTGGCGCCTGCACCGCGAGCAGGGATTGCCTCTCACCGTGGTTCACCTCGCGGCGGTCATCGGCGCCGGCGACCCGCGCCCGACCATGGAGGTCCGACGTGCCGTCGAGCGGCGGCTCCCCGTCCTCGTCGGGGCGGACACGATTTACACCTACGTCCACTTAAGGGACGCCGCGGAGGCAATCGTGCGCGCACTCCTCACGCCGAAGAGTCTCGGTCGGCGGTACCTGATCGGAACCGAGCGCGCGTCCACCCGCGAGTACTTCGAAATCATAGGAGACCTCGCCGACGTGCCAGTTCCACGTTGGAATCTGCCCGAGGCCGCCCTCCTCCCCGTCGCTCGCATCCTCGAGAAGCTCGCTCAGCGGACGGGACGCCGGCCTCCGCTTCCTGTCGACATCCTCAAGACCACGGCGGCCGGCTCGCTCGTGTTCGACGGGAGCCGGGCGAAAGACGAGCTCGGGATGGAATACACGCCGCTCCGCGAAGCCTTGCGGGAAGCGGTGGAGGAGATTCAAGCGGGCACGTGACGGCGCAGGTGGTCGCTGACGAGCTGCAAGACCTTGGGATCGAAACCAAGGGATAGATGGCTCGCATCGACTTCGATGTGCTCGCATTGGTCGTTGAACCGGTCGATGCAAGCTTCCCACTGCACCACCTTATCGCGCTTGCTGTAGATCGCAGTGAGTGGCACCTGGATCGAAACTCGGTTTCGCTCATCGACCGAGCGCTCGATCGCGTCGAGGTCCTGCCTGAGAACGTTCCTGTAGAAGCCCGCCGCGCGGGTGTACTTCGGGCCCCCGATGACTGGAGAGCCGAGCGTCACGACGCTACGTACGATCTCCGGCCGCTCGCGTGCGACCTCGCGCGCGAGCACGCCACCGAGGCTCCAGCCAACGATGAACCCGAAACCCGCAGCGCCGCAGATGCCGGCGGATCGCAAAGGTCGAGAGATCACCCGCGGAAAAACCAGGAAAGATGGCGACGGGCGCGCCCATTGTGGGTCTCTAGGGCCAGCGAACGCCCCGACCAGAGTCAATCGTGGTAGCGGGCGTCCACCAGCGCGCCCAAGGCCACCTTCGCACTCGAGCGCTCGTAGCCGTAAACGCCGATGAGGACTTGGAGGGCTTGTTGGGCCGCCTCGCGGAGGCTTTCGTCGAGGTCGTCGTCCTCGTCGATCACGGCCACGATGGCGCGCCCGATTTCACCGACTTGGGCTCGGCGCTCGCCGAAGTACGCCTGTCGGAGCTGCTCGATGAAGTGAGGGAACAGCGACTCGTAGTCGACCTCCTGCTCGGGATGGTCGATCGCCCAGGCGGCAATGGAGCCGAGTAGCTCGTTACGAAACTCCTCCGCGTCGTCGCTCCCGAGGTCCGTCTCGACTCGTTTCATCATGTCGACATCGGCCTCCTCATCTTGGCCGGTGACGGGGTTGAAGACGCGCTCCTTTTTGACCCACTGCGAGACGTGGGTGACGTAGCGGTCGAACAAGCGCAACGGGCTTTGCTCGTCGATCAAACCGCTTGCTGCGCGGAGCTCGCTCTCGACGAGATCGAGCCAGCGCTCGCGCACTTGGTCGACGAACGCGCGGTGGTCGCGATAGGGACCGTCCGACTGGGCCTTGAGAAACTCGTAGTCGTCGCGCTCGCAAAACTCCGCCATGCTATTGAGGAGCGTGACGGGAGAGACGCACGGCTCGTCGTGGTCGGCGGCGGCGTCGAGCAGGAGCATTCGCATCTCGCGGGGGGATGCGCCGCTGATGCCCTCGTAGTCGGAGACCGCCGCACCTTCGAGCTCCACCTCGGCGATCGCCCCGGCGAGGATCTTCGCTTGGTCGGAATCGAAGCGGGATGGCACTACAGCATCCGACAAGAGGTCAGCCTTTTCCAGCGGGGTCAGCGCTGCAACGATGGTCCCGACCTCGCTGTCCGAGAACCGAGACGCGTCGGGCCTACGCAAGCGAGTCAGCACGGACCAAAGCGCTGCGACGTACGTAGTGTGCGGGGCGACGTGCTTCGGGATCTGCGGGATGATCTGGCCGTCGTAGATTTCGCGCTCGGCGTGGACGTCGAGCAAGTAGCCCATGCGAATGCGCACGATGCGGCCTCGGAAGGAATTGTACTCGGGGTGCTGCCGAAACGCGCTCAGGTGCAGCTCGTTGGAGCTGGCAACCATGACCGCGTTGATGGGGAGGTTCGACATTTGAAGCGAGACCTCGCCGTTTTCGATCGCGAGCAGCAAGTACTTCCACGCCTCGAGCGGGCGCTTGAGCAAATCGCTGAACTCGACGATGCCTCCGGACGCATCGACGAGCTCACCAAACGGCTCGAACAGAGTCAACGCGCTGAGCGAAGCCGGCAGCGACTCAATCGACCGGTCGGCGGTGATCTGGCGCTCCGAGGCGTCGACCGACATCTGCGGCCCGATCGTGACCGCGCCGACTCGATAGCGGCGCGAGACGTAGAAGCGCTCGACTTGGATGTGTGCGAGCACTCGCTCGAGGTCGCCGCGATAGGCGGTCAAGAGCGCTTGGAAAATCTGTTGGTTCTTGCGGGCGAGCTGCCCCGTCCACACCCAGTCGGGCGCCGCCTCGGGGACCTCAGCGGCCTCGTAGGCGCGCGTGATCAACTGCTGGCGGACGTCGCGTGGCAAGAGCAGCAGGGGGTGCTCGCGCACCGAGCTCTGGAGCTTCGCAATGATGCGGTCGTCTGGAAGGTGCGCAAAGGAGTCTGCCTGCCCGAGCTCGTCGGCCGTCGTCGTGAACCCAATACCGCCGCCTTCCTGCGAGCGCGGGAAGATCCACGAGAACTGGTAGAGCGCGCCGTCGTCGGTGTCGGAATACGCTTCGAGCCCGCGCATCAGGCAGGCGACGAAGGTCGACTTCGCGCTCCCGTTCGGGCCATGCATCAGCACGAGCCGGTTGGCGCGTCCTTCCCGCTCGAATCCGTCGAGGATTCGGTAGAACGACGCCTGTGCCGCCTCCTGTCCGGCGAGCCGATCGCGAAGCTTCAGCTCCGCTTCATGGCCGCTGTTGTCGCGCCCGAGGTCGAGGTCGAAGAGCCTCCAGCGCTTGCGCTTTCCAGCCGGCCTCTCCACCTCGTACGAGCCGAAGGAGTCCATGCAGTCTTTGAGGTAGCGCGCGGCGTCACGCGTGTGCCGGCGCGGGTTCTCCTGAACGAGGGCCAAGTACTCCCGAAACGAGAGCACCCGCTTCTGGGCCTCGAACCGCGCTTTGACGTCCTTCCGGATCGCCTCCAACGCGGTGTTGAGTCCCCCCTCGCTCATCTCATTGCACCTCGAGCTCCATCGCGACCGTTCGCTTCTCGAGGATACAGTTTTCTTCGGTGCACATGGCAAAAGAAACGTCGCAGGTCACTTCGTGCTTGCCCGCGCTGGAGGGCTCGACGGCCGCCACGAAGCGCACTTTTTCATCGCCAAACTCCTTCGCGTCGTCCTTGAGGAGCTCCGCCTTCGGAATTGTGACTCCGGGCGCCGCCTTGATGTCGACCCGGATCGGATACTCCTGATTGACGTGCCACTCGCCGCGGCTCTCGAGGGCGATCTCGAGATCTCCTGCTTTGCCTGCAGCGTACTTCGGCTGCGCTGGCGCGACCGCCAGCAAGAAGGAGCCCGTTTCGATTCGGGGTCCGGCTGGCTCGTCGGCTTCGGGCTCCGCCGCTGGCTCGTGCTGGTGCTGCGAGTGGTCGTGTTGGGCCTTGTCGTGCTTCGGGGCCGGCGCGCTCTTCTCGCAACCGGTAACGGCCGCTATCAAGGAAAGAATGGCGAGGAGTGTCCAAATACGCATCTGCATGTCTCCGTGCTTACTCTAGGAAGAAGTCGAGGTTACGTCAGCCGCGTCAACGGGGCTCGACGACCTCCACCTCGGTTTGCGGCTCCGTCGCCGGGCGACGCAAGACGTAGTCGATCTTCTCCCGAACCGCTGGCGAATCGGGCGATAGGTGCCAGTGAGCGATCAGCTCCGAAGAGCCGGGCTCGGCCTCCCACTTGACGAAAGCGATGAAAGCGTCGTGAAGCAAGCGGTCTTCGTTGACTTCGACGCTGCGGTACCCCGGCTCGTCGTCGGCCACGCGAAGCTCCAGCTCCTTGGTCGAAGCCCCTTTGAGCCAGTCCTTCACCTTGACGGTGAGGCGATACGCCGAACGCCGCTTGATGAGCTCGGAGTGGAGCGACTGAAGGCGGATCGAAGCAATGAGATCGGCGCGACCGACCCGATCTGCAAAAGCGCCAGACTCGCCTTCCACGATCACGGGCGAAGCGACCAGGTCGACGGCGTTGTCGAAAAGGGAAACGTCGGACGCACGGAAAGCGGTCAGGGTCACGTTCGAGGCGGCCCCCGCACATCCGATGATCCCCCAACACGCGATGGCTGCAATCAGCACACGCACAATAGGCACCTTAGCACGCCCCGACCGAAGCGAATGTCGCCTCGGCAAGGGGCTCTCCCCAAAGCGCGACGAGGTCGTCCGAGAGCGGCGCACGGAGCGTCGTGGGCTCGCCCGTGTCGGGATGTGTGAAATGAAGCTCGTAGGCGTGGAGGGCCTGACGATCGTGGCCGAGTCGGTCCCGGAGCGAGTCGGTCAAGCCCGTCTCAATGTAGTCCAGAAAGGCCTGCACGCCTTCGGGGCCGTAGAGCTTGTCGCCAATGATCGGGTGACCGAGCGCGGCCAGGTGCACGCGAAGCTGATGCTGCCGGCCGCTCTCCGGCGCGAGGGCCACCAAGGTTGCGCCGTCGCGACGTGCGAGCACGCGGTAGCGCGTGACCGAAGGGTAGCCCTCTCCTTCCGGAGTCACTTCCATCAAGATGTGGAGGCCCTCTTTGGCGCGGTCCAACGGGAGCGCGATGCGGCCGCTATCGTCCGGCATTTCGCCCCGGACGATGGCGAGGTAGCGCTTACTCACGCGACGATTTTCGAAGTCGATCTTGAGGGCTCGCTCGGACGCGCGGGTCCGGCCGCACAGAATCAAGCCGCTCGTTTCCCGATCGAGGCGGTGCGCGATTTGCGGAGCGTCGTTGCCGTAGCGCTGCCGCAGTAGGTACGTGAGCGTGTTCTTGTGATAGCTCGCCGACGGATGCACGGGCAGGCCCGCGGGCTTGTCGAGTGCGAGGATCGCGTCGTCCTCGTGGAGCACGTCGAAGTAGAGGGGGACGTTCGGTTCTTCGAACGCGGGGCGCACGAGGATGACCGTCTCGCCGGCCCGAACGCGCTCGCTGGCCCGTCTGCGGGTTCCATCGGCGCGATACGCGCATGCCTTCACGACCTCTTGCGCGCGGGTGCGCGACAGTCGTGGAATCCGATGCTGAATGAACCGGTCCAGGCGCTGACCGGCGTGCTCAGGCGCGACAGGGAACGTGAGGAGGATGGAGGCCGGGTCGCAACCCGGGGGAAGAGAGCCCTCGGGGCGTCTACGCGGCCTTGACAACCTTACCCGAACGGATGCAGCGCGTGCAGGCGGTGACGCGGCGGACATGGCCCTCCACGAGCGCACGAATCGACTGCAGGTTGGGCTGCTGCCACTTCCTGGTCTTGATGTTCGAGTGGCTCACCTTGTGGGCCTTGTGGCGGTTCTTACCGCAAAAATCGCATGTTTGTGCCATGGCCGGTTCCGACTCCTAAGGGAGCGCCGATGTAGCACTCGGGTGCGGGTGCCGCAAGAATGCGGTCTCGCACGAGCGGCCGATCAACGATACAAGGAAACAGGATGCGGGTAGCGGGGGCAATCACCGGACTGATGGTGCTTGGGAGCTTTGTAATTCCGAGCACATACGCCGTGAAAAGAGATTTCCTTTCAGGCAGTGGCGGCTCACACGGGCCCCGGTTGCTGTCATCCGCCGAGCTCGATGTCGGCACGGCGACCTTGGAGGGCCGAGTCTACGATGAAGGCGGTCAGCCGGTCGGAGGGGCGATCGTGTCCCTTGCGGGTAGCGGGTTCTGGCCGGCCCGTTCGGTGCAGAGCCAGGGGGACGGCCGCTTTCGCTGGCCGCAGATTCCAGCCGGGATCTACGAGCTCCGGATCTCGAAGGGCGCGCTGGTGGCGCCACCTATCGAAGGGTTGATCCTGGACGCTGGAGCTCGCCGCGCGTTCGGCGTGAGGCTCGCGCGAGGCTGGAACTTGAGCGGGCAGGTCGTCGACGCGAGAACCGGCGACCCGGTGCCCGGCGCCGAGGTGACCGTCGCCACGGGAGCCCTCGGACTACACACACGGGAGATCGAGTCCGACGGGCGCGGGCGTTTCGCATTCGAGGGAATCGTCGGAGACGAACAGACGCTCTACGTAGACGCCGAGGGCTACATCATCGCCGGACCCGTGACGCAGACGATCGACTCGGGCCCGCTAATCGTACGCCTGCAACGCGCCGCCCATATCGCAGGCCGCGTCGTGGACGAGCGGGGACGAGCGATCGGAGGCGCGTTGGTTCGCGCGTTTGGAGAGCGGGACACGGAAGGACCAGGGCCGGGCACCGACACCTTGGGCGTGACCGACGGACCTGTGCCGCCCATCTCGAGCGCGGGAACCGCTTCGCTTGCGTTCGTCGGCCAAGCGACGAGCGCGCCGGATGGCAGCTTTTCGTTGGGCAACCTGCGACCCGGCCCCTACACCGTCGCCGCAAGCCACGAGGACTTCGCGCCCGCCGGGACCGAGCAGCTTCATGTAGGTTCCGGGGCTACGCTCGCGAACGTCCGCATCGTGATGCGACCGGGGGCGGAGCTGGCGGGCCGGGTCGTCGATGAGCGGGGTCGTTGGCTCGAATCGATTCCGGTGGAGCTCCGCACGCCCGACGAGCGCCTCCCCCGCATGACGGTGACTAGCTCCGATGGCTCGTTTTCATTCAGGGGCGTTCGTGGCGAGGTCACGGTGACGGCGCTTCCCTACGACTTGCCGCCGTCGCGCGCGACTGTGACGATCGAGGACGAGTCCCGCGTCACGCTGGAGCTGGCCCTCGGGACCTCGCTCTACACGATGCATGGGCGGATCGTCGACGAGCGTGGGTTTGGCATCAGCGGAGCGCTGATCACGGTTTCGTCGAATGAGCCGCAGACGCCCGCGCGGCGAAGCGCAAAGTCGGACGCCGATGGGACCTTCTCCGTACCCGCCCTGCCCAGGCCGCCGTACTCGCTCCGGGCCGAGCACCCTGCGTTTAGTCAAGCGCGGCTTTCAGATGTCGAGGAGGTCGAGGACGTCCGTGTCGTCATGTCCACTGGGGTCACCTTTCTCGGCGAGGTCTTGGACGACTGGACCGGCAACGGACTCGCAAACGCGCAGGTTCGCTTGGACGGGGCGACGGTGTTGGAAACGAAGACCCGCGGCGATGGCACCTTCGTCTTCAGGCAGCTGCCGACGGGCACGTACGACCTGACCCTGTCGCACGCGGATTACGAGACGCAGGCGCGGCGGATCGTGATCGAGCCACCCCGCTACGTCGATCGACCACAGGAGCTCGAGACGGTACGCTTGGAGCCGGGCGGCGTCCTCGAGGGCGAGGTCGTCGACCGCAACGGCGACCCTGTCGCGGGCGCCGAGGTGACCTGGGACGACCCTCCCCGCTGGAACCGCGCTGCGCTGACGGATGCCCGGGGCGCGTTTCAACTGCGCGGTGTGCCAGCCGGCTCCGTATGGATCACGGCGCGGCACGATGTCGCCGGAGAGAGCTGGAGCGACGCTCCCATCCTGGTGCGGCCGCTCGAGACCTCGCCCGGAGCCCTCGTTCGGCTGCCCGATGCAGCCAGGGAGTGACGAAACCGCGTGTCGGACGTACGCTCGACGAGATGGCGGATTGGATCCGAAACCTGCGCGACGCCGGCGACATCCTTCGACGGGCGAAGAACCCGGCGGAGCTCGCCAAGGCGCTGGTGCCGAACGCCTGGCTGACCCGGAGGGTCATCAACCTGGATGCCCCGCGAAGCAGTGGTCCCGTGTCTGCGGCGGACGCTGCGGAGGCACTTCGCAAGCTCGGCAATGCCCTGAAGTCCGAGGTGATCGGAGCGGACGGGCAGGTCGACTACGCGAAGCTCCAAAGCTCAGAGACGTTTGCGGAGCTCGAGCGAACCAGCAGCCTGCTTCATCACGTGGATCCGGAGCAGCTGACCGAAGACGACGCGCGCATCGCGTTCTGGATCAACGTCTACAACGTGCTGGCAATACACGGCGTCGTCGCAACGGGAGTACGCGAATCGGTGATGGAGATCCCGTCGTTCTTCGGAGTTGTCGCCTATCGGGTGGGCGACTTCGTGGTGACCCTCGATGAGATCGAAAACGGTATCCTGCGCCGAAACGCCCCCCACCCGGCCACCAAGTCACGTTTGTTCGACGACGACGACCCGAGGCTCGCGCTCTGCCCGAGCTACGTCGACCCACGCATCCATGCCGCATTGGTCTGCGCCTCGACGAGCTGTCCCCCGGTCGCGTTCTATGAGGCGGGCCGGCTGGACGAGCAGCTCGACCTCGCTGCAGAGAACTACGTGGCAACCGACGTCGAGGTCGACGACTCCGCCAAGCTTATCCGGCTGCCGATCACGTTCCGGTACTATGAGAGCGACTTCGGACGGAGGGCGGGTGTCCAGCTCTTTCTATTGAAGCACGCCGCCGGCCCGCAGCGACAAGCGCTACGCGCGGCTTTCGATGCTGGATACGCCCTCGACTACCACCGCTACGACTGGTCGTTGAACGCGATGGCCTAGCGACCTCCGACTCATCCATCCCCGCAGGCGTCATTCCTCCGCGCCCATCGCTTCGCGCAGGCTTGTTTGGAATGCCTTGGGGCGCGTGGGAAAGCTTCTCGCCTTTCATCGACGCAGCACCTGTGGTTTAAACGAGCCTATGGTCCAAAAGTGGCTTTTAGTCCTTGGTGTCGGTGCCGGCCTGGCTCTGGCGGTCAGCTGCGGTCGAGTCGGCACGGTGTGTCAGCAGTCGGGCTCCACGGCCGAGTGCGGTGACGGGAAGATCTGCACCTTGACCCGCACGCCAGATACGTTCGACCCGAACGCGGTTCCGCCCCCTCCGTTGATCGTTTGCCTTCGGCAATGCACCGAATCGACCGACTGCGGCGAGGGCGAGCTTTGCCGCGCCGTCTATTGCTCGACGCAAAAGAGCTGCCAGACCGGACCGGCACAAGATCCGCCACCGGACGTATGCGGGCCGGGAGGCGCTGGCGGTGCAGGAGGCATGGGTGGTGCTGGCGGTGCTGCGGGTATGGGCGGCACCGGAGGTACGGGCGGCACCCTCGCATGTGATAGCGAAGCCTGGGCGTACATCCAGACGCTCGACCCGGCCGCCGGGTTCAACCGGACGAACTTCGTGAGGGAAACGACGACAAATCTTCCGGATGATTGGGGTCGCTACTCGATCTCGCTGGATCTGACCGACCCCCTTCTCGAAGGCCAGCTCCTTCAGTTTGGCTTCTCCGCCACCGCGTCGAACTTCACACCGTCCGGTGTGTTCTATGACAACATTCTCATCGATCCCGATGCGCAGTACGCAGAAAACTTCGAGGCCTTGGATCAGCAGAGCCCGACGGCTTTGGGCGATGATCCGGACGCGCTTTGGGGCGACGGATGGATCGTCTTTGGCAACGCCTTCGAGGCGGACGGGACAACCTTTCTCTATCCCTATGGCCCCTTCCCGGCACCGAACAACACCGGCGGCTTTTCAGGCATCGCCTTGGATCAAGGCGGTGTCGACCAGGGCGATCAGGTGTTGGTGATCATCAGCGACTATAACAATGCAGACCAAGCCATAGGCCGCCGAATCGAGGCGAATACCTTCCGTGAACGGACGATCACCGCGGCCGACTTGGGCGGCACCTTCATCTTCAGCTTCGACGCCAAACGCGGCAACATCAACGAGGGTTGTCCCGTAGGCGGAGGCGGTGCGGGCGGCAGCGGTGGTGAAGGCGGCGTAGCGGGTTCGGGTGGCGCAAGTGGCGCCGGCGGTGTTGGGGGCGTGGCGGGCGCGGGTGGTGCTGGGGGCGCTTAACGGCGCTCAATCCGAAAACAACTGGCTTCTTCGCACGACGAGCTCTACCTGACGAATGCGGCCACTTCGCGTGAAGAGCTCGGCGCTTAGCTCGGGGGTGAGCATGAGTCCGGTGAGAGTCTGGCTACTCCCATCCTCGAGAGTCACTGTGAGCTCGGGCTCGGCGGATGGGTCGAGACGATAAACGAATGGGACCTGGCACCAGGTGAAGGCCAACCCCGAAGCCGGCACAGTGAGCTCCTGCCATTGCTGATGCACATCGAGGAAACGGAATGGTTGTGGACGCGCGACGAACTCGCGGGCGCGCAGCAGCCCCACCTCGAGCTGCACCCTGCCCTGGTCGACGATCACGCCTAACTCGCCGAAACGCGACAAAATTTCCTCTTTGACCTGCCCCGTCATGCCCGGCTGTTGGGCGCCGGCATGCTTTGGGGTATTGGAATAGGGGTCCGTCGGAAAGGCGCCGAACTCGCCGGGGGTCTTATTGAACCCGAGGCCATCGCGGACCCGGTAGTACAAACGACCGAGCCGGCCGCGGATGTCTTCGTCGGCGCCCTCTTTCGAGGCTGCGAAGAAGCGCTCCTGCACAGCCAGAAGCAGCTTCGAAACCATGTGCCAATAGACACTTCCGAGACCTTCGAATCCAAACATCGTCCCGGAGCGCCCGGTGAAAGCCCGGTGGTTGAAGACCTCTTCATAGAGCCCAAGCACAGGCTCCCGAGCGCGTCGCGCCTCATCCCCGTAGCGCTGCACCAAGTCGTCCAGTCG
>Ga0111160_1141_pt1 | contig 11772 bp, 6 predicted proteins | sample DeeMarSeWOR28_12_FD_80265 | JGI IMG/M metagenome (GOLD analysis project Ga0111160, IMG submission 80265) | Myxococcales bacterium SG8_38_1
CGTAATAGGCCTTTTCCGCGAGCACCGTGCGCTGCGTCTCTGCGCAGTAGAAGATGCCGCGCTCGCGACGCGTGCCGAAGCGCGAGCCATATCGAAGCGGCGGATGACGAAACGGGGTCGCAAGCAGGTAGTGAAGCCCCTCGAACCGCCGCCCCAAAGGCCAGGGGGGCTTGGCGGTGTCGATCAACCCTTCGAGCAGCTGTTGCTCATGGTCCGAGTCGACGAGCTTCCGCGTCGACGTCACGTGCTGCGACTCGACCGCGCGCCACGCCGGCCCGGCAAGCCGCGTGGGCTCAAATCGTCCCGCGCATTGCGTCCAGATACTCGGCGACATCGACTAGGCCTTCGATCTTCTTCATGCGCTGAAGCGGCACGCCGCCGACATGATGGTTCTCCGCCGTGAGCCACGCGCGCGCGTGCACCTGGTTGCCGCCGACAAGCGCGTCGAGGCTCCAAAAGACACGGAGAAACAGCAAGGCGAGCTCGCCCTCTTTGCTCTGCAGCGGAATCGGCCCGCGCTTGTGATTGCGAACCCGAGACAGTGTCGACTCGCTGGCGCCGACGATCGCGGCGAGCTCCGCTGACGAGAGGCCCAGGGCTTCGGCCGCGCGCAACAACGCCTTGGTCACGACAGCGGCTTCATCGACGGCAATCGAGGCGGCAACCGGCATGCAGGCTCCTTTCAATAGCAATAATAGAGCTAGAATCTTGCTATTGCAAGAGGACAGCCGGTTTCGGAATCGAAAAATCGCGTGTTTTCATGCATGTTCCGGGTGAAACGGCCCCTCTCATCCTGCGCTGGGACTTCGGCACGATCGACGCCATCATCGAGTCGAGGGGTTGCGAAGCCCAGGCGAGAAGCGTCTCGGAGCTCTCCGCCGCGAACACGAACGCGTCGTCGCCAAAGGGCACGGCCAACTTGGCCCCTGCATCACCCGCCCGGTTGATCTCCTCGCTGAGAAGCACGGGGCTGGCTGCGTCCTCAAACCGCACACGCCACACGGCAACGACCTCGTCTCCAGTTTCATAGATGGCGAGCTCGTCCCCGACCCAGCTCAGGGCGATGTCCCAGGCTGCGTCGTGTGCCATCCCCTGCCGCCGGAGCGTGCCGTACACGTACCAAGCGCCGACACGGTTCTCGACAGCAAGCTCGTGCCCCTCCACCGGAGCAGGATGCGCAGCGCCGGGGAAGTCGACCTGAGGCACACCCATGCCGTATCCGCGCATCACTTCCGCGCCGGTCTCGGGCGGCGCCCCGAAGGCCACCGTGCGCCCGGCCAGGCCCTCGGCCAACGCAAGGTTGGTCATGAACTGAGTCCCGTACGAGTATGGAAAGCTCGATGCGGTGTCGATGAGAGCGACCTCCGCGTCGGCGGCACGCTCCTGCAAGCGTGTGGTTCCCTCCTCGTGGAGCCCGCTCCAGTCGATGTCTTCCGGCGCGTACCCATTCGTCTCGAAGTACCAAGCATACGCGCTGTGATTCGCATCTCCTTCAATCACGCTGCGCACGCCCATCACGCGGTCTTCGGTATCGGCGCCGCTCCCGACCGTATTGAGGTTGAATTGACTGTCCTGAATCGAGTGAACGAACTCGTGCGCAAGAATGAACTGACCGACGCCCGGTTCGTAGTCGCGATCGATCACCGTAACGCTGTTGCTGCCGCGACTGTAGTAGGCGGCGACCTGCGTGATCCAGTAGTCGGCTTGCGTTGCGGTGAGGCTCTCGGAGGCGGGAAGAATGAAGCCCATCAAGCGAAGGCCGCGGGTCTCGGCATCTTCACCGGTGAGGTCTTCGAGATCGAGGCCGCTACGAACTTCGTCGGCGTGCTGATCGACCGAGATGGTCCGGATGCTCGGCATGAGATAGCCGCTGGCGTCCAGCATGGCAGCCACCGAGTTGTAAATGCCGCGCTGGCACGGACTCGTCGTGATGTCGCAGCCCACCAAGTCCGGCGTCGCCAGCGGTGCAGGGGCGGCGTCGTCACCACAGCCACTGGCACCGGCGAGCAAAGCCAAAGTCAACGTGACAAACGGGCGGCGGGCCCGTCCCCAATCAAGCAAGCTCGGAATCCCCATCTCTTCAATATGCGGCCGAAGCGGCGAACGGCCAAGTCCTATCAGCCGCCTCCCTTGACCAACTCCGCGAGCCGCGGCACCAGTGCGGAGTGCAGCGGATCGTGCCGAGGGTCATTGCTGCTCATGGCGCGGAGAATGCCGCTCTGGTCGACGAGGTGGAGCCCTGGAATTAGCGCGCGTCTGCGAGCTGATGAACCGGCGGTCGCCGATGAGCAGGTATTGGTTCTCGTGGCGATCGAGCTGGACGAACACGATCTCGGGATGGTCGAGCGAAAGTTTTGCGTAACCGCTGGTGAAGCGTTCGATTGACGGAAGCCCCGGTTGCGGTTGGATGCTGCGGAAGCGCGTGGCACCCCGTTCGTTGCGAACGGAAAACACGCGACATACCCCGCTCGTGGCGCCGACCAGCTCTATCAACACCAGCTTGCCCTTGAAGTCGCTGATCACTACGGCTGGCCCGCTTTGATCCCTGAGCACGATGTTCGGATAGAGCTGCCCGACAACCGGTAGCCAAGCGCGAAGCGGCACGGTGGGCTTGTACGCGGCCTCGATGCGGCGGACTTTTCCTCCGCGCTGTGATCGGATTCACAGAAAAGCGCGAGTGATCCGGGTACGCTCGGCGTTCATCTCAAACCACGCAACTTCCCGCCGGAAGTGTCGATAACCAGTTCATCGACATGTCACGCCTCCTGCAATTGCATCCACGGCGCCTGTTGCGCCTTCCCTTTTCCACCGCAGCCGCTCTGGTCACGCTTGGCTGGTTGGCGGCAGCTTCTGGCTGTGGTGGCATTCCCTGCCCCGCGAGTTTCGGCAACGTTGATGGCGTGTGCGTCGCGGTTGCTCCTCCCAAACCCGACGAGCCCGACGCAGGCATGGTGGAGCCGTCGCTCAGCGAAGAGCGCTGCGACGGCGTCGACAACGATGGCGACGACGCGGTCGATGAAGCCTGGCCCATGCTTGGCTCGTCGTGCGGCGAAGGCGGGGGCCGAGGCGAGTGTGTGTTGGGCGAGTACGTGTGCGCCGCGAACGGGCTTGGCGTGGTGTGTAAAGGCGCCGTCGCGCCAACGCTGGAGGTTTGCGACGGCAAAGACAACGATTGCGACGGCATCGAAGACAACGGCCCAGCCGAAGTCTGTGACGGCGAGGACAACGATTGCGACGGGCTGATCGACGACGGCGTGTTGTCGGTGAAGCAGGAGCACTTCTCCGAACACGCCACGGTCACCGCGGTCGAGGGCGGCTTCGTCGTCACGCGGGCCATCGCCGACATGCTCCGAATCGAGACCTATCGGACCGACGCAACGCGGACGGGGCATCACGACGACATCGACAGCCCGAGCCGCGAGCGCGCGTTCCTCGAGTCCGATGCTTCAGGCGGTCGCGTGCTCGTTGCGCTCGGGCAATACCGGTTCCACGTCGTCGAAGCGCGTGTCGATGCCGAGCTCGTCCCGATCATCACCGGCACCCAAGCGCTTCACGACGACTGGAATCAAGGGATCGACTGGGGCATCTACGACCCACCCTTCCATCCACGTGTGTCGGCCTCACCACCGAGGTTTCTCGGCCATCGTGACCTCATCACGTTCGCGCTGAGCCCGTTCGGGTACGATGGGCTCCTCGATTTGGCTGCCGTGCCGACGGAAGCCAGGGGCGTCCCCTACCATGCGCACTTCGACGCCACGGGCGCATTCGCGGTATGGGAGCAATACGACAACGTCCGCGCGGGATGGCTTTTGGATAATGGCGCATTTCTGCTCGAGATTGACGTCGCGCGCGGCGGCAAGCCTGCGGCCGCGTTGCGCTCAGGAGGCCCCGGCGTCGCGTACCTCGACCGTGGCGCGCTGCACCTCAGCGAGCTCGCGGGTCTCACGCTCCAGTGTGCCGAGGGGCACTTCTGTGGCGCGCAGATCGACGCCGGCCCGATCGAAGAGTCGCCGAAGACAGCGATGGGGCTCGCGTACGACGAAGCCACCGACAGCTGGGTGATCGCAGCAAGCGAGCAAGTGCTGGTCGTCGGCCGCGGCGAGAGCGGGCCTGTCGTCAAACAGAGCCTTCGCAGCAGCATCGGCGACGAGCCGCCCACGCGTATCGATGTGGTGGTGAGCGGCGGCACTGCGGCCATCGTTCAAACGGGCGAGCACGGCAACACCGCGCTTAGCTTCATGGGGTGCTTCTAAGGAGCTTCATGCGCTGGTTCGAGCTCGTCGTTGCCGCAGCGCTCGCGCTGTCTCATGGGCCGTCTGCGCAGGCGGAAGCCAGCGAGGCGCGTGCACCGGCTGCTGGCGAGCGCTGGCTTGTGCTTCCGGTTCATGGCGCGGAGGCTGATTCCGAGAGTGGGGTGCGCATCGAGACGCTGCACACCGAAGCCGAATCGCTGCGCCACGAGCTCTCGCGGCGCGGCAAGGAGGTGTGGCGCGCGGACCGAGCGTCCGAGCGCTTCGAAGCCGTCGGCTCGGCGCCCGCCCCGGAGGTGAGCCAAAGCGACATCGATCGCTGGGTCGAGCGTTCGCGCGCAGCGGTCCGGCATCTGGCGCGCGCCGACTACAAAGCGGCGCGCCGTGAGCTCAAGGCGGCGCAGCGCCTGGCCGACAGAGCCGCCGAAGAGCTCAATCGCGAAGCTGCCCGTGCGCAACAAGTGCTCGACACCTGCTTGTTCATGGTCCGGGCCTACGTGGAAACGAAGAACAGCGTCGAAGCGCGAAGGCAAGCCAGGGAGTGCCGTCAGTTGGTGCCGCGCGTGGAGCCGAGCGCCTTTCGGCACACACCGGAAGTGCGCGCAGTGCTGGCGCAGGTCGACGCGGAGATCGCGTCGGAAGCGCCTGGCACACTCGAGGTCACGAGCACGCCGCCTGATTGCCTCGTGCGTATCAACGGGGTCGAGCTCGGGCCGAGCTCGGGCGTACGCCTTTGTCGGGCATCGAGCTTCCGGTGGGGTTGTATCGCTTTCAGATCGAATGCGAGGATGGCGTGCGCGGGCGGATTCACCGAGCGGCAGTTGAGAGCGGTCCCAACCTATTGGCGTTCGACGGCGGCTTCGAGCAAGCGCTGCGTACGCGTCCGGTGCTTCACCTCAGTTATGGCTCCGCTGAAGCGTGGTTGGAGCGCATGGATCACGCGGCCGAGGTGGGCAAGGTTCTCGGCGCGGCCGGGGTGGTCGCCGTCAGCGCGCTGAGCCCCACGGAGGCGCGAGTCGACTTGCGAGCGGCTGGGTATGCCCCGGCTTCCGCCTGGGTAGCGGTGCGCGATGGCGCCATCGACTCCGAAGACGCGCACCGCTTGTTCGATGCCTTGTTCGAGGGGCGCTCAGTCGACTTCAGCGGGCCGAATCCCCTCGCACGCGGGAGTTGGGCGGCGGTGCCTGCGCCAAGTGCGGAAGTCGCGGCGTCGGCGGCGCTCGTCGAGCGCGCTGATGAGCCGAGAGCGGGCAGGCCACGGCCGCGCAATCAGCGGATTGCGGGTTGGTCGCTGTTCGGCGCGGGCATCGCCAGCATTGGCGCGAGCGTCGGGCTCCAGGTCTGGCGCGGCAAGCTCGGCGAGCGCTTCAGCGCGATGCCGGCCAACCTCGACGCCGCCCAGCAGTGGAACAACGCGCGCATCGGGGTCTGGACGACGGCCGCGTTCGGCGGCGTCGCCAGCAGCGGGGCGATGCCGCTTTCGCTCCCCGACCACGAGCGCACGCCCTGGTGGGGGTGGATGTCGGGGGTGCTAGGCCTCGGTCTCAGCGGCTATGCCATCTACGAAGGCGTCACGATGACGAGCTGCCCGGAGCCCTTCATCGCAAACGAAGCCGCCGCGCGGGCTTGCGTGCAACGCGGCCAGGAGTCGGGCCGGGTCGCCCTCGCGCTCGCAGGGGCCGCGCCGTTGCTGACGATCCCCCTCGTGTATCTGATTCGCCCGCTCCGCGCGGAACCGTCGGTTTCCGCGAGCGGCTCCGGCGCCGTGCTAAACCTTCGCAAGGCGTTTTGATACGAGCAGGGGGGCAAGTGGATCGGAAAAGCCTGGGTGGGCGTGGGGCAGGAAACGCCGGCAGCGAGCCCCTAGCATCGCTTTGCACCCCCGCGGAGTTGACTTGAGGCTCCGGTTTTGAAAAAGGGAAGATCATGAGGTGGGCTTCTTTCTTGGTTTTCTTTCTGCTGCTCGGGGCCGCGTGCCTCGTGGAAGACAAGCAGCTCGTCCCCCCGATCGAGGGAGGCGTCGAGGCTGGCGTCTGTGTCTTGTGCCCGTTGGACAAGCCCATCTGCTTGAACGAGACCGAGTGCGTCCAATGCACGCTCGAAGAGGGGGGGCAGGCATACTGCACCGCGCGCGACCAAGTCTGCGACAACGAGACCCACGAGTGCGTCGACTGCCTCAGCAACGCGCAATGCACCGCAGCGAGCGCGTCGCGGTGCAACAGCGATGACAACGAGTGCGCGCCATGCGAAACCAACCAGGACTGCGATGGCGTCGACGGCCTCGCGGAGACTGGCAACGCCTGCGATGCGGACAAAGTCTGCGTCGAGTGCACCCCGGAATCGGAAGCAGACACCTGCCTCGACAACAAGAGCTGCGACCCGCGGACCAAGACCTGTACGGAGACGAACGTCGGAAGCCGCGGAGTATGCGAAACCTGCGTCGCGGATAGCGAGTGCGACGATCAGGAGGAACCGCCGGGCGACTACAGGTGCGTCCCAATGTACTACCCGAACGGCGAAACTCGGTTTCCGGATGGCCAAACGGGCTTTTGCCTGAAGGTATTCGCGTCGGGCGGCTGCGAGCAGCCCTACGCCATCCGAATCAGCGAGCGGCCGAGTCTCTCGGACCCCCAGCTCGGAAGCTACTGCGGCATCAATGAAAGCCTGACCACATGTCCGGCCGTGCGGGCACTGGTGGCGAACCAGACTTGTCCGGGCGGTGAGGATGCCGAATGTCCTAGCGGCGGACTTTGCCGGGATGTTGGCGGACTCCCGAACCGGTGCACGTATCTGTGTGAACTGCCTGCGCAGTGCCCAGCGGACGCGCCGGCCAATACCTGCGACTCCTGCGGTTCGGGCAGCGGCGACTGCTGCGGCGGCTAGAACGCTCTTGAAATGAGCCCTTGAAACGGGCAGTCTCGCCACTCACCCGTTTCGTCCAGCTGATGAGCTCTGCCGGGGGGCCGCCCTACACCCGATGGGTGTGGCAGGCGAAGCTGTCTCATTTGTGACATCGGCCACAATTCGACAGCGCAGGCGCCGAGCGCTGTCCGTATAACTATCTATTTTCCTTTACTTAATTTGAAAACGTGAACAAAAATCACTCTTTGCTGAGCCGCTGTTCAGCGGAAGCAAGTGCCTCCTTCTGTATACTCGCTCTCCCCCGTTTGTCTTATCAGCCCGGGCTCCTGAGGCCCCCGAATGCCTTCGAATTCGACCCCCCATAGCCCCATCGCGATTATCGGCCTCGGTTGCCGTTATCCGGATGCCCGAAACCCAAGGGAGCTCTGGGAAAATATCCTCGCTCGGCGCCAGAGCTTTCGGCGCATGCCCGACGAGCGCCTTCCCCTCTCCGAGTACGGCGACCCGGACAAGAACGCGCCGGACAAGACCTACGGCACGCGCGCGGCGGTCATCGATGGATTCGAGTTCGATTGGGCTCGGCGCCGCATCCCGAAGCAGGTGTTCGAACAGACGGACATCACCCATTGGTTGGCGCTCGATGTCGCGCTGCAAGCGCTGACGGACGCAGGCTACGCGGCCAACGACCTCCCCCGCGATCGAACCGGCGTCATCGTCGGCAACACGCTCACCGGCGAGCAGCAGCGCGCGCACCTTCTGCGGGGACGCTGGCCCTTCGTCCGGAAGACCATTCGAGCGGCAGGAATCAAGAAGGGGCTCGATGGCGCGACGCTCGAAGAGCTGGTGGCGGAAACCGAGCAAATCTACAAGTCGTTCTTCCCGGCGCCGAATGAAGACACGCTCGCGGGCGCGCTCGCGAACACGATTGCCGGACGTATCTGCAACTACATGGACCTGCGCGGCGGCGGCTACACCGTCGACGGTGCATGCTCCTCGTCGCTGCTCTCGGTTGCTACCGCATCGAACGCGCTCTGCGCTGGCGATATAGACGTCGCGCTCGCAGGTGGCGTCGACGTCAGCCTCGACGCCTTCGAGCTCGTCGGCTTTGCCAAGGTCGGCGCTCTCTCCAATTCGGAGATGAAGGTCTACGACCGTGCCGGCAACGGTTTTCTTCCGGGCGAAGGTTGCGGCTTCATCGTCATGAAGCGGCTCGAAGACGCCAAGCGAGATGGCGACTACATCTACGCGGTCCTCGGCGGCTGGGGTGTTTCGTCGGATGGAAAGGGCGGAATCACGGCGCCCACGGCCGACGGCCAGGCGCTCGCGCTCCGGCGCGCGTACGATCGCGCGGGTTACTCGGCGCACCAGCTGGATTTCGTCGAGGGCCATGGGACTGGCACAGCCGTCGGCGACCCGATCGAGCTCACCGGGATCTCGAGCGCCATCGACTCGTTTGGCGAGGCGGAGCCTCATCAGTGCGGCGTGACCTCCTTCAAGTCGTTGGTCGGCCACACGAAGGCCGCAGCGGGTATCGGCGGCTTGCTAAAGGCCGTCGCCGCCGTCAACCGTCGCGTCGTTCCGCCCACCGCTGGATGCCACGAGCCGCACGAGGTCTTCAACACCAAGGCCAAGAACCTCTACCCCGTCCGCTCGGGGACTTGCCACGACCCGTCGCGGACCTTGACTGCGGGCGTGTCGGCAATGGGCTTTGGTGGGATCAATAGTCACGTGACCCTGAAGTCGGGGGCTGCACCCTCGATCGACCTCGCACCCGAGCTCGACGAGCGTGCTCTCTTGGCCTCGAAGCAGGAGACCGAATTGTTCGTGTTCGCCGAGGCGAGCCTCGACGCGCTTTCGCGTCGCGCAACCGAGCTATTGGATGTCGTCGCGCGAATGAGCATTGGCGAGATGCCCGACCTCGCAGTCGACCTTGCAAAGCGCGCCGACCAGAGGGCTGTCGCTCGAGCAGCGATCATCGCGCACAGCCCTGACGATTTGCACACGCGCCTCGAAACGCTGCTTCAGGCAATCGACAAGGCGCCCGGCGGTGACGACGAGGTCCGTTTCAGCACCCCGGATCGCCGCGTCATGCTGAGCACGGGCACGAAGACCCCTCGCGTCGGCTTTCTCTTCCCAGGTCAAGGCTCGCAGCAGCTCAACATGGCGGCCGTGCTCGTAGAGCGATTCGCCTGGGCGCAGGAGCTCGTCGCCAACGCGGACGCCTGGTTGGCAGAAGTTGGCGTCCCGCCCGTGAGTCCATTCATCTATCGGGACACCGAACGCGACCTCAGTGGCGAGCAACAGAAGAAGTGGATGCACGAGCTGACACAGACCGAGGTCGCGCAGCCCTCTATCTGTCTTGCGAGTCTACTGTGGCTGCGGTTCATGGAGCGCTTGGGTGTGAAGCCGATTGCCGTAGGCGGTCACAGCCTCGGAGAGCTGACCGCCTTCCATGCAGCCGGCGCGCTCGACGAGAAGTCGCTAATTCAGCTCGCCGGCCTGCGCGGAAAGCTGATGGGCGACGTCGTCGCGGAAGGCTCGATGGCGAGCCTGGTCTGCGATCCGGATGAAGCCCGAGCGCTACTACAACGCGTGGACGGTTATGTCGTGATCGCCAACATCAACAGCGCTTCGCAGACGGTCGTCTCTGGCGATCGCGCGGCCGTTGCGGCGACGGTGGAGCTGGCTTCGAAGAACGGCATTCGGGCGCGCGAGCTTCCGGTGTCGGCGGCCTTTCACTCGGCCCATTTCAAAGACACCGTGGCCGCGCTTCGTGAGACATCGGTGCTCCGCGGGACGGGAACGCCGACCCAAGCGCGGCTCTACAGCACGATGACAGGCGGCGCGCTCGAGGGAGCTGTCGACCTCGCCGACCACTTCGGTGAGCAGGTGGTCCAAGCGGTGAACTTTCGCGCGATCGCGCATTTGGCGACCCACGAGTGCGACCTGCTCGTCGAAGTGGGCCCGGGCGCCGTACTCTCCGGCCTGAGCAACGAGACTTCGGGCATCGACGGCACGCTGTGCCTTCCGGTCGAAAGCAAAGCGGGCCGTGACCGGGACCTCAACACGGCACTCGGTCATCTCTTCGCGCAAGGCGCGAAAATCGACCTCGTGAAGCTCTGGGATCAGCGATTGATCCGCCGTTTCAAGTCCGCCGCAGAGCTATCCTTCTTCGTGAACCCGTGCGAACAGGACTTGTTAGATCCGGCGGCCAAAGCCCATCCTGCTGCAACGGAAACGGACAGAAGGGAGCCGGTCACCGCGATCCGTCCGATCGCAGCGGGGCTCGATCTTCAGAAGCACGAGAGCAGTCACCCAGGCGCCTCGAGCATACCGCCGTACGTCGACACGCGCGCGATTCTGCTCGACGCGATTCACAAGCAGACCGGCTTCCCAATCGACATGCTGACCGACGACCTACGGATGATCGATGACCTGCACATGGACTCGATCAAGACGGTTCAGGTCGTCGTCGACGTAGCCGTTGGAATTGGATACGCGGGCGACTTCGACCCGGCCCAGATCGCCAATGCGACCCTGGCCGAGATCGTCCAAGAGCTCGAAACCCGAATCGCGAGCGCCAACGAGGGCCGTTCGGGCAGCCTTTCGCCCACTCGGGCGGCGGAAATCGCGAAGAACTATTCCAGTTGGACGCGGAACTTCGTCATGCGCTGGCAGGACGCGCAGTTGCCTGAGGCCCCGGAGGACTTCTGGAAGGGTCGTTCGGTGTGCATTCTCGACGACGGCTCCAAGGTCGCGACCGATCTCTGGGAAGCAACTCGAACGAACGGCGCTGAGGTCGACGTGTTGCCGGCCAGCGCGACCGCCGACATCGAGGCCGACGTCGTGATTGCCGTTCTCTCCGATGAGGCAATGGGTGCGGACACCGCGCAGCGTTTTGAATCGGTGACCGATCTCTTGGCCTCCATTGCACGAGGCCTTCCCCTGTCCACGAGCTCCGAGTCGCCGCAAACCGTCATCTTCCTACAGCGGCGTTCACCGCAGAGCGACTACCTCGACTGGGGCTACGACGGGTTCGCAGCCGCACTTCACCTCGAGCGGAAGGGTCTACGCTTCCGGGTTCTGACGGTCGACGAAGCAGTCAGCGGGCAGCAGCTTTGCTCGGTGCTAGCGCGCGAGGTGGAAACGGACACACGCTACGATGCAGCCCGGTACTTTGGCCGCACACGACGGATTGCGCGCCCGCAAATTATTCCCCGAAATGCCCTTGCCCGGCGCGCGAGGCAGCTCGATCGCAACGACGTCGTGCTCGTCACCGGGGGCGCGCGAGGCATCACCGCCGAGTGCGCGCTCGCGCTTGCACGCGAGACCGGTGCACAGATGATCCTCGCTGGAAGCTCGCCCTCCCCCAAGGACGCCAGAGACTCGGCGAACGCCGCGGAGATCCAGAATACGCTCGATCGCTTCGCGAACGAAGGCCTCAGCGCAGACTACCTCCAGTGTGATCTGAAGAGTCCCGAGCAAGTGGTGGCGCTGGTCGCCGCCGCGCGCCGACGAACGGGCCGTGTGAGCGCGGTCATTCACGGTGCTGCAATCAACCGCCCGGAGCGTTCGCACAAGGTAATCGCCGACGACGCGCGCGATGAAATCAGTCCCAAGTTGATTGGCGCGCTAAATCTCTTCGAAGCGATGAAGAACG
>Ga0111160_1102_pt1 | contig 11211 bp, 8 predicted proteins | sample DeeMarSeWOR28_12_FD_80265 | JGI IMG/M metagenome (GOLD analysis project Ga0111160, IMG submission 80265) | Myxococcales bacterium SG8_38_1
GGAGGGCTCGATTCGTCGTTGATCGTGGCAATGATGGCGCGTCACTCGTCCGGGCCGGTCAAGACGTTCTCGGTGGGCTTCACGAGCAAGGACTTCAGCGAGCTGCCGTACGCGCAAATGGTCGCGGAGCGTTACGGGACCGACCATCACGAGATCGTGGTCGAGCCGGACATGGCCTCCGTGATCCCGCAGTTCGTGCGCCACTACGGCGAACCGTTCGCGGACAGCTCCGCGCTTCCGACCTGGTACTTGTGCGAGTATACGCGCACGGGCGTAACGGTGGCGCTCAGCGGAGACGGCGGCGACGAAGCATTCTCGGGCTATCGACGTTACTCGCACTCACAAACCGCTCGCGCGCTACGCCGTCTGCCGGGACCGCTCCCTTCGTTGCTCGCAAAGACGCTCGGAAGCATTCCAATCCCAGCCGCGCAGCAAGTGCGGGACTACGGCCGCCGGCTCATGGAGCCCGAGCACGTCCGCTTCCTCGGCCTCGCGGCGCACATTCCACACGAGGATCGAATGGCTCTCTATTCAGCCGACATGCGCAGGCGCTATGCGTTGGATCGAACCGCGATCCGTTTCGGGGAGCTCTACGCTGCATCGACCGCCACCGACCCGGTCAACCGGCTCCTAGATCTCGACATTCAAACCTATCTGACCGACGACATCCTGACGAAGGTCGACATCGCATCGATGGCGCACTCGCTCGAAGTCCGGTGTCCGCTCGTCGATCAGGACCTCATGGTCTTTGCTGCATCACTGCCCGGCGACGTGAAGCTCCGAGGCCTTCAAACGAAGCTGATCCTCCGCGAGGTGGCCAAACCGCTGTTGCCAGAGAAGATTCTGAGTAGGCGAAAGCAAGGGTTCGGCCTTCCGATCGATCGCTGGATGAGGGAAGACCTCGCGCCCTTGTCGCGAGACCTGTTGCTCGACCAAACCGCCCGAGAGCGCGGCCTCTTCGATCCGTCCGCCATCGAAGCGCTGCTTCAACAACAGCAACGCGGGGAGCCCCGTGGCGATCAAATTTGGGCGCTGATGATGCTCGAGCTTTGGTACCGCGAGTTCATCGATCGATGATCTCACCGTCGAGCACGCGCGTAGCGAGGGCCGCGAAGAGCTGCTGACCTGCGAGCCTCCGAAGCTCGGCTTCGTCGGTGGTCTTCACGATCTTCTTGGTGCGAACCGACGCGTACCAATGCACGCAGCAGGTTTCGGGCGAGAGCGTCTCCATCGGATCGACACCGTCGCGATAGAAGCGAAACCAGTGCGCGCTAATCTCGGGAGGGAGCGGATAGAAATAGGGCGGTGGGAAGGCATGGAGATCACCACCATCGTAGCTCTTGTACGTCGCCTGCAAGAGATGCGTGCCGAGCGCGTGCGGCTTGTTCCAGCGAGCTTTGGGAACCTCAGTCATTGCGGCGAGGTACTGCCCGCAAAACGCATGACCGGGTACGCCACCCATGATCGCGCCGTTGACCGCGCGGTGGTAGTGCTGTTCGATCCGCGGGAAGTACCGGTAGCCATGCGGCAGCCGCCGAAACAGGTCACGCACGGTGGTCTTGAGGTACGCCTTCGCCTTGACGCGAGGATCCCAAGAAGAGACGACCTCTTCGGGAAACACGATGTGCTCCTCGCCGAGAAAGCCGGGCGCCTTCGAACGCACGTCGTCGAATGGGCGTATGGTGAGCGTGTCCATGTCGAGGTAGACGCCGCCATCACGGTATACGAGCGCGGTTCGGACCAGATTGGAGCGCGCGACCGGCGATTGGAGCTGGCCGATCAGGTCGGCAAGGGAGGGACCGGCTGCTTCCTCACAGAGCGCGCGATCGTCGAGGGAGACGAGCTCGAAATTCGGTAGGTCGTGAAGCGAGACGACGTGCGGAAGCTCTTCTAGCGGATCGGTGTGATGCAAGCGCACCGACTCGAAACCCCCGTGCGTCGCCGCGGAGCGAATCGCAAGCGCGTGCAAATACGGCAACCTGCTCCCGTACCAAACGAAGTGCGCAATTGGGGGAATCACCGCTCCATCCTCGGCGCGATTCCTAGCCCACGCACCGCGCACACGCCACCGTTCGCCGCGACGGCACAAGACCTCGGATATGTGATACACGGGGGCCGTGATTTCGATTGTCGTCCCCACGTACAAGGAGGCCGAGAACCTGCCTCACGTCACCAAGGCCATCGCGAACGCATTCGCCGGGCGCGATTGGCGCTACGAGATCCTGTTCATCGATGATGACTCACAAGACGGATCTGAGGAGATCTGCGCGAGGCTTTCCGAAACCGACCCGGTTCGCATCATCGTGCGCAAAGGGGAACGCGGGCTGGCGACGGCCGTCATTCACGGCATCGAGATCTCGGCCGGCGACATCGTCGTCGTGATGGACGCTGATCTCTCCCACCCAGCAAGCGCGATCCCCGAAATGGTGGAGCGTCTACAAACGGGCCAGAGCGACTTTGTGCTCGGCTCGCGGTATGTCGAAGGAGGGACCATTCACGATGATTGGAGCCTCTTTCGAAAGCTCAACTCGATCATCCCCTCGTTGCTCGCGAGGCCGCTGTGCCACCTCGAGGACCCGATGAGCGGCTTCTTCGCGATCCGGCGGAGCGACATGCCAGAGTCCAGCCTCCTATCGCCGATCGGCTACAAGATCGCGCTCGAGATCTTCGTGAAGGGTGAGTTCCAACAGGCAAGCGAAGTGCCAATTCACTTCGCGGACCGGCAGTACGGCGAAAGCAAGCTGTCACTCAAGGAACAGCTCAACTTCTTGCGCCACCTCGTTCGGCTCTACGCGTACAAGCTCGGCGCGCCGTCGTGAAGACCTTGCGGGAAGATCCGGCGATCGGATGGGTTGTCCTCGTGTTCGCGCTCTCCCAACTCGCCGCCATTGGCTGGGACCTCCCAGGCAGCTACGGCTGGGAGAATGATGGCATCGCGCCACGCGATTTCTTCGCGGGCATCGCGGTGAACCTCACGCCAGGCCAAGGCCACCGGTACCCGCTGCTCCACAATCTGATCGTCGGCGTGTTGTGCCTACCAGTGCTCCTGCCCGCTGCGCTCCGGGCCGACAGCTGGACACTGCCTGCACTCATGGAGGAGATCCTCACGGTCCCGACGATGACGGGATGCTCGCTCGTCGCAAAGCTCGTCGGGCTCCTCATGGCTTGCGTATCGGTGCTGGCCGTCGCGCGAATCGCTCGGCGCACGGTGAGTGCCGAGGCCGGTCGATGGGCGGCGATTTGGGCGGCTACGTCCCTTTCGTTCGCTTACTACGGCCGCGTCAGTAATCTCGACGGGCCCTATCTCATGTGGACGGTGCTCGCCGTGGATAGGCTGTTGACCATCGCACAGGACACGCGCCGCAAGGACTACCTGATCTTCGGTGCGCTAGCTGGCGCGGCCGTTGCGACGAAAGACCAAGCGTATGCCAGCTTCGTCCTGCCAGGTCTGCTCTACTTGTTCCTGCTCCCAATGCGGAGCGACCGTCCGTTCGGACCTCGGGGGGCGCACTACGTGAACACGGGGCTCGCCGCGCTCGTCGGCGCGCTCTCGCTCGGTTTGCTGGGCGGGGGTTTACTCAATCCCAGTGGCTTCGTCGCTCGATTCCGGGAGCTCACGGGGGGCGCGAGCCACGATTGGATGACCTACGAGCGGTCCGCAGCGGGACTCCTGCAAAACCTGACCGACGTCGCGCTTGCACAGAACGACTTCTTCTGGCCGTGGCTCGTCGTGGCGCTCAGTTGGTTTGGCGTCGTGATGGTGTCGATGAGCGCGAGCGAAGGCGGAATTCGTTCGCGTACGTTTCGATTGCTTCCGCTCTGTGCCGGTGTCAGCAGCTTGATGTTCTTCACACTCGTCGTCGCCAGATGCGAGCACCGTTTCCTCCTGCCGTTCGGCTTCTGGTTGTCCTACTACGGCGGCGTTGGCGCGGCGGCCCTGCTCTCTCGCGCAAGACTCCGATCCAAGGTGGTGCATTGGCTCACCTCCGGGTGTGTCGCGGCGCTCGGGATTTCGGCGGCGGGACACAGCTTTCAAGTTCACCTCACCCAACGCGGCGACGCGAGGAACGAAGTCACTCAGTACTTGTCGGAGCTCGAGCCGGGAACCGTCGTCGAGACGTACTACTTGCTGGTTCACCTTCCCCATTTCGACGTGTCCGACTCCTCGCCATACACCCTGCAACGGGTCAGCAGGCGGCCGATTCCCAAGCGCAATCCACTCGTCGGCGCCAAGGAGCTCGACGAGCCTTACGGCCGGGTCGACCAACGGCGACCTGACGTGCTGGTGGTGCCGGAGTTCGCTGCGTACGAGTTCATTCCGCGTGAGCTCAAAGAAGGGGAGGCTGCGCCGACGGTGCTCGCGCAGCGCCAGAATGATGAAGACGCGCAAACTTTCTTTCGCGCGGTCGTGAACGATTCGCTGAACGGATACGAGGTGGCGTTGATCGCGGGCCCGAAGCTGCCTGCGTGGGCAGAAGCGTTTGGTCTGCAACCCGTTCAGGTGCATGCGAGCGTTGGCAATCGCCAGTGGATCCTGCGGCGATCCGATCGCTAGGCGCTGCGCGTTGCGACCGAAAACGGCGAGTTGACGCAGATTGTGCGCGATGACCCTGGCGGCCGAATACCGAAACACACGAAAGCAATGAAAAAGGGGCTAGACAGAAGGTTCCGCGATTGTGCATGCTCCCCAGCACCGGGGTTCACATCGACCCCAGTGCGCTCTCGTAGAAGGTGGAGGTGCGACGTGAAGTATGGATGGATCGCGGTAGTCGCCATGTTAGCAGCCTTGTTGACGACCGGACAGGTCGCCGCACAGGAGTGGGGTGCGCAAGCACCCGCCGAAACCCCAAGCGCAGAGGGAGCGGCATCGGCCGAAGAGATCGAGGATGAGGCGGGAGCTCAGCTCGAAGCCGACGAAACTCCGAAGGTCACCGGCTTCAGTCCGCCGGGACAGTCGGCGGAGCCGGGGATGGGCACCCAAGCCGCCGAGCGAGAGAGGGCGCGTCGCAGCATCGGCACGGTGGGCGACAGCGTGCGCGGTAGCGGAAAGACCGAGGAAGCGATCCCGTTGAAGTTCAACTTCCACGGCTACTACCGCACACGCTACAACTGGATCGGCAACGCGCCGATGCAGAAGGGGAGCTTGAACAGCCTGGAGCCCGGTCGGGACCCGAGCAAGTACCCGATCAAGAATGCATCGTACGGCTACATGCGACTCCGCCTCGACCCCGAGGTGACCTACGGCCCGAACCCGGACCTGCCGATCGCACGGCTTCGCTTCACGATTGACGGCTTCGATAATGTGGTCTGGGGTGACAACGCACGCGTTCAACCCGGCATCCCGCTCTTCGCGGTCGAGCAGTCGAACACCAACGTCGACGGCTTCGACCTCACTGAGTCGCTCAAGCTCGAGCGCGCCTGGATCGAGTTCTTGGTTCCCATCGGTCAGATTCGCGTCGGCCGAATGGAGTCTCACTGGGGCATGGGCATGCTGACTCACGCGGGCAATGGTCTTGCGGAGTGGGGCGACTTCTATCGCGGCGAGACCTTCGATCGCGTGCTGTTCGCCACGCGACCCATCACGCTGGCACGTGGCATCTCGAAGGGCGACACGAGGCAAACGCCGCTGATCTACGCGTTCGTCTACGATCGTCTAAGCCAGGATCCGATCACGGACTCGACGATCCAAACGACGACGGACGCCAGTCGTGGACCGGGCACCGCACAGGTTCCGCCGTTCCAGGGGAACACCTTCTTCAAGCCGACCTACAACACGTTTCCCGAGCGCTCGGTCTTTCCGCTGACGTACCTCACCAATCTCGATCGGCGGGTGAACGAGATTGTGAATGTGCTCGCCTGGTTCGACGAAGACTTCGGCAACGCCGTGACCGACGAGCTCTTCGTAGGCGCCTACACGGTCTACCGATGGCAGCAGGCGACGGAAAGCCGGATCATCATTCCCGACGCGTCGTTTCGGCTCAAATATACGTTCAAGAAGAACCGCAAGCTCTCCCTCTATACCGAAGGCGAGTGGCACAGCATCTTTGGGCACAGCGGGACGCTGGCCTTCACGGGCCCGAAACCGGACCTCGAAGAACAGGGAATCCCCAGTTGCGCGCCAGAGCCGTGCAAGCGCGGCAACGCCCGCGTGCACAACGTGATCGCGCGCTTGGGCCTCGGCAGCGAGGGTAAGTGGGGAACCTATCTCGAGGGCGGGTGGTCTTCGGGCGACTCGGACATTCTCTCGCGATTCGGTGAGAACCTGACCGCCGACGACACACCTACGTTGACCACGCGCGGCTTCAACCAGAACATCAAGGTCGGGCTCCTCATGTATCAGGTGGCGCTCCGGGCTTTGACTTGGAATGCGCTCTTCCCGCTCGGAGCCGAGGTCCTCGGCGCGAACGGCAGCGTCTGGAACTCGGTCTACTTGTTGCCGGTCGGCCGGGTGACGATCGTCCCAGGGCTCGAGTTCCATGCTCAGGTCCTCGTCGCCTGGGCATCGGCGCTCGACCCCCTGATCTACAGCAGCACCGTGGACCCAGCAGACCGTGTCGAGGCCTGCCGGCTCGCGAAGGAATGCTTCTATGGCTGGGAGGCGGACCTCGCACTCCGCGCCAAGATGGGCGCGCGGGACATCATCTGGGTGGACCTCGAGGGCGGCGTCATGCAGCCAGGCCCGGCCTTCACGAACGCCGGATTCGACCGGGCACTCCTTTGGACTACGCAGCTCCGCGCTGCCATGATCTTCTGATTGGGTAGGGCAATGAAAGAGGTAAGCACCATGAAACTCTTGTACTCGGCCGGCGCGTTCGGGCTTTGCGCCTTCCTCGTGGCATGCAACTCGGGTCCTCCCCTTCAGGGGTGCAGGATACCAACTCCCTATTTCAACCCCCAGAGCGGGCTGTGCCAGTCGCAACCGATCGACAACGGCACTGGTGGCACTGGCGGCACCGGCGGCACCGGCGGCACGGGCGGAAGCGGCGGTAACGTCGGCGCGTGCATCAACATGGACGACTCGGACACATACGACGCGCTTACGTACGGCGGGGAATCAGGCAGCGATGCGGCGTCCGCGATCGCAAGTGACTGCGTCTTCGGAACGTTCGATGACGGCTTCGATCCGATGCTTGGCTGTGGAGGGGAAGCAGGGGCGGTGCTCGGATGTGCACCCAACTGCCCCGATGCAACGATCAACGCCCTCGGGGACTGCGTTGTCGGCTGTATGCAAGGCATCATCGCCGACATTACGGACACGATGCTGACCGAGGATTGCGGCGCATGTTACGGGGAGAGTGTCGCGTGCAGCGCGGCGAACTGCGCGGCATTCTGCTCGAATCCCAACGCCCCCGGTTGCATCACCTGCCGCTGCGACAACAACTGCACACCCGGTTTCGATGAGTGCTCGGGGCTCCCACCGAGCGGCGACTGCGACTGAGCAGAACGCCACGCACGAGGTCGATGAAGGGCGCCCGTCGCGGGCGCCTTTCGTCGTTCCAGGGTCCTTGCGGGTCAGGTCCCTTGTGGGCAGACACCGTCCGCTACGAGCGCGTCGTAGACCAGCACCTTCTCTCGGCAGGGGTAGGCGTCCGACGGTATCTGGTCGCGCCAGTCTTTGACTCCCTCACAGTCGAGTTCGGTGGCGCAGAGGAAGACATCTTCGGCGGCCTCACCGCAGGGCTCGGCATGCGCATATTCGGCGTCGAGGCTGAGCTGACAAAACTCGCGGCATTCCTGCTCGGTGATCGCAAACGCCCGACAGCCGCCAACGACCTTCACGCAGAACGCGATGCAGGTCGGTCCGGGCTCGACCGGTTGAGTTCCTCCGGCACCGCCAGATCCCGCGCTCCCCGTCCCCTCGGTGGATTCGCCGCAGCCACAGGTCAGAAGCGCAGCCGTCAGCGCCATCGACAATGTCCGTAGAAGCATCGACCCCCTCAGTAGTTCTTTCCGACGATTTCTTGCACCCGGGTCAAGAGCGACCGCGAGTAGAGCCGACCGGCCAGCGCGTTCCTCGCCTGCCGCTGCACCGCTTCCCAAGCGTGCTGATTCCGCCACAAGTTTACGCTCTTCAGTCTTCCCATCAGCGCTTCGGTGGCCTCCTCGTCGAGCCTTCGGCCCCCCTCGCGGAACTCCTCGGCATGATCGGTCGCGCTTTGGAGGATGTAGTCACGCGCCTCTTTCGGCAGAGCCGCGAGGCGGTCCTTCTTGATCACATACGCGCCAACGACGATGCCGCCCCCCGGCTTGGTGATGGTCGCAAGTCGTGTGTGCCATTGAAAGCCAAGTACGCCGATTGACGAGGCAATGACGGTGTCGATCATGCCGGTTTGAAGCGCCCCGAAGACCTCCGGTAGCCCGAGCGTCACGCCGTTCGCTCCTGCGGCTTCGATGAAGGCTCGCATCGTGGGGGAACCACGCCAAACCCAAGGACGCACCCCCTTCAAGTCGTCGGGATGCTGGATCTGGTGCTTCGAGAAGATCCGAACCTGGCCTGAGTCGCCCCAAGAGACCAGCTCGTAGCCAGCTTTGTCGAAGAGCTCTTCGAGCTGCGGTGCAAGCTGCGCACGCACGTCGTCGAGCGCGGGGTAGCTGGTGATCAGGCCTGGCGCCTGAAGGACGAGAACCTGAGGAACCAGCGCCCCAAGACCGGTGGAGGTGAGCAAGGCGCCGTCGAGCTGACCCACCCGCATCTTGCGGACGACCGTCTCTTCATCACCGGCGACCCCACCGTGGTACATCTTGAGGTCCACCTCGCCGTTGGTCTTTTCCCTGAGCGCCTTGCGAAGCTCCTGAAACGCCTTTCCGAGCCCCGATTGACGAGGTGCGAGGGTTGCGAGCCGAAGCTGGTGGGTCGGCTCCGGCGCAGCTTCTGCGCGAACGTGTTTGGAAAAAGGGTCTCCGCTGACGAGAAGACTGAGAAGAATGAGCGACAACGAGACTACGATAATGCGCATACGTCAACCAAACCACGAACGAGGCGGCTTCTCAAGCCGGCCTAGCTGGTGGCGCGCGCGACCCCGCCGTTCCGTAAGTCGAGCCCGTCAAGGCAACCGGAGATGTCCTCGAGCATCTGCGGAACGGCCGAGAAGTCGGCGATCGGATTCACCACACAAACGTCGATCCCAGCCTCGGCATAAGCCCGGATGCGCGCGCGGACCGTCTCCTTGTTGCCGACGATCGCCATGGCATCGCAAAGCCGATCCGTCACGCCCTTCGCAACGCCGGCTCGGTCGCCCTTCGCGAAGGCTTCTCTGATTTGGCGCGCCTCTTCTTCGAAGCCGATCCAATCGAAGCACTTGTTGTAGCCAGGGGTCGCCGCGTAGGCCCCAAACACCGTGCGAATCAGATTCCGGCCCATCTTGGGGTCGTCCACCATGACCACGTGCAAGCGAGCGACGACCTCGAGTTCGTTCGGGTCTTTGCCGGCCGCTTCGGCGCCTGCCCGAACCTCGCCAAGCACCTGAGGGAGCGCCGACTCGGGAACCATGTTGAGACACACACCGTCGCAGAGCGCTCCGGTGAGCCGCAACATGGCCTTATTGAGAGCGCCGAGATAGATCGGCACCTCACCCACGGGCGTGCCTCCGAGACGAAAGCCATTGACCGAGAGCGTCTTGCCTTCGTATGTCGTCTTCTGGCCGCTCAACATCAGACGAAGCACCTCGACGTGCTCGCGCATCGTCGTCAACGGACGCTCATATGGCTGGCCGGCCCAGTCGCTGACGATGTTCGGCGACGAGAGGCCGATGCCGAGAATGAAATTGCCGCCGGTCAGCTGGCTCAAGGTCATCGCAGCCATCGCGTGCGCCATGGGTGTGCGCGTCTGCGCAGGCACCACCGCAGTGCCGATTCGAACCCCGGGCAGCGCGTGCGCGACCGCTCCGGCCAAGGCGTACGAGTCGCCCCCGTTGACCTCGGCCATCCAGATCTCGTCGTACCCCCGGGCATGCGCGGCCCGAGCAAGCTCCGCCGCTTTGTCCGCTCCCCCTATCGGTAGGGTCATGCCCAACCGAACCTTCTTCTCCGCCCGCTCCATGGGCAGACCTTAGTGCAAGTCGGTCAACTCGGCCCGAGAACCTGCTAACACAGGAAGATGAGTGAGAGTTTTGAGGTCCGCGCGCCGATGAAGGCGCTCGTCGTCAAGGTCCGGGCACAGATTGGGCAGAGGGTGGCCACCGGAGAAACGCTCGTGATCCTCGAGGCGATGAAGATGGAGCACATCGTCGCAGCCGAGCGGAGCGGCATCGTGAAAGGCGTGCTGGTGGCAGCCGATGCGATGGTCGAGCCGGGCGAGGCATTGGTCAGACTCGAGGCAGCGGAGGTGGCAAGCGCGGTCGCCACGGAGGGCTCCGAGAGGGTCGACCCGGTTCGATCCGATCTCGGGGAGGTGATCGCCCGGCACGCGTACGGTCTCGATGAGAACCGGCCGGATGCAGTCGCGAAGCGCCGCAAGACCGGACAGAGGACGGCGCGGGAGAACGTCGCAGACCTCGTGGACGCGGGGACTTGGGTCGAATACGGCGCGCTCGTGATCGCGGCTCAACGCCAACGGCGCACGAAGGAGGATCTGATCGCCCGGACGCCCGCGGACGGGATGATCGCGGGGATCGGAAGGATCAACGGCGACCTTTTCGGTCAATTCGCGACCCGAGCAGTCGTGACGTCGTACGACTACACGGTGCTCGCGGGCACGCAGGGAACGATGAACCACCTGAAGAAGGACCGCATGTTCGAGATCGCCGAGCAGCAGGGGCTTCCCGTGGTGCTGTTCTCGGAAGGTGGCGGCGGTCGTCCCGGGGACACCGACTATGCGGTCGTTGCTGGCCTCGATTGCCGCGCCTTTCAGTACTTTGCCGAGCTCTCGGGCCAAGTGCCTCTGGTGGGCGTCAATTCGGGACGCTGCTTCGCGGGAAACGCGGCTCTGCTCGGTTGTTGTGATGTCGTCATCGCGACCAAAGCGTCCAACATCGGGATGGGCGGACCGGCCATGATCGAGGGCGGGGGCCTTGGGATGTTCGCCCCTGAGCAGATCGGTCCCTCCGAGTCTCAGTATCAAAACGGGGTCATAGACGTTCTGGTCGACGACGACGCTGGGGCGGTCGCGGCCGCGAAGAAGTACTTGAGCTACTTTCAAGGGGACCTCCCGGACTGGTCGTGCAAGGATCAGAGCTTGCTGCGGTCGGCCGTGCCTGAGAACCGGCTTCGCGT
>Ga0111160_1124_pt1 | contig 11197 bp, 12 predicted proteins | sample DeeMarSeWOR28_12_FD_80265 | JGI IMG/M metagenome (GOLD analysis project Ga0111160, IMG submission 80265) | Myxococcales bacterium SG8_38_1
GTGGCGTTTCTTCATGCGATTGGTTTCCTCGCGGATGGCCAGCAATCGCTCTACCGGGTCTGCAATCTGGATAGGCAGGTGCACACGAATCACCGAGACGTGGTTGCCCGCGTGATCTCGTTCGTGACGAACGGCGACCGGAACCGTCGCGACCAAGGGCCGATCAGGTAGGCCTCCATGAGCCATCAGCCAGGCGCGGAGGCTAGCGGTGCTCGCCGTCAGCACCACATCGTTCACGGTAGTGCCGAACGCATGCTTGATCGCTTTCACATCTTCGAATGGAACGTCGGCGAGCGAAACCGAGCGATTTGGCGTCAGGGCGCGGTTGAAAGGCGTGACCGGTGATTCGAAGAGCGTGGTCTTGGTCGCGTGCGTCTCGTCGGATGGCTCGTGTTCGGAAGAGGCGCGCGCCCTCACCGCAGCCGTGACTTTCGCAGCCGCTTCGAATGCGCGGCCCGGCTTGCCAAGCAGGGTGCGAAGGGTGTCGGCCGCCAGCCAAGGGACGCTCGGCTCCCGGTCCGGAATCCACGGCTGGTCCGGAGGTGGGCTAGGCCGTCCGTCCGGGGTCGTGTCGAGCAGCTCGCCCGCGATCGCAGCAGCGCGGCCGCCGTCCATCGCCGCGTGATGGATCTTCATGATCAGCGCGAGCTTGTCGCCGAGCAGCCCCTCGACGAGCATCACCTTCCACAGCGGGCGGTCGCGATCGAGGCAGCTGCTCGCAAAGGTGCCGACGAGATCACAAAGCTCTCGCATTCCACCCGGCGCGGGAAGCGACGTGTACACGAGATGGTGATCGAGGTCGAAGGCCGGGTCTTCGATCCAGTGGGGGTCACCGATCTTCAGCGGCCCTTGGACGACTCGACGGCGAAACGGGGGAATCAGGTGAATCCGCTCGGAGAAGACGCGCCGGGTGATCTCGAATTGCGATAGCTCGCCCCTCGTAGCCGAAGGAAGCCCTGTTGTCTCGAGGATGAGGACGCCCATCGTGTGCATGGGCATCTCGGGCGTTTCGGCGTAGAGCATCGCCGCGTCGAGATTGGAGACGGGGATCATGGCGAGAGCCCCGGCTGCAGGAATCCGAGCCCCACCATGAAGCGGGCCATTTCGGTCAGGTACTTGCCGCGGTCGAGGTGGATGCTGTGGCTTCCGGGGAACCAATGGATCCTGCAGCGGTTCCAATGGTCCCAGAGGATCCTCGAATGCTTTGGCGGCGCGAGGCGGTCTCCGGCGCCACCCACGATCATGAGTCGCTCGGGTGGGAGGACTGGCGGGTATGTGAGCGGGCAACTGACCGCCACGAGGCGACGCGCGTCGGCGGGGCTGAGCCCGGACACGGCCAGAGCCGCGCGCATCAGCGCCCCGATTGGCTGCCACTCCAACATCAAATCGGCAACGGTGATGATCGGCACGTTGGGCAGCGCAAACGCGAGCTTGTCTTCTACGCTCGCGAGCATGGCCGAGATGAACCCACCCAAGCTGAGGCCGGTCACGCCGACCTGCTCGACGCCTTGGTCACGCTGAAGCCAGTCGAGGAGGATTCGGAAGTCGAACACCGACTGTGCCACTGCTTCGTTGAATCGAGATGATCCGCCCGCGAAGAACCCATGGCCGGAAAACGGGGAGAAGCGAGTCTGGCGCGGCCCGTGAAAAGGCAACGTGAAAAGCGCGATGTCGCAGCCCATTCGGTAGAACCAGGGGAGCGCGAAAAACCATTCGTTGATGAGATAGCCCTCCGCGGTGAAGCCATGGATCGCGACGATAGTAGGCCGCGGCCCGCTACGGTGGCGAACTAGGCGTGCATAGGCGACGCGGTTGTCGGCGTGGCGGAGATAGGCTTTGTGCTGGTCGGGGTGGACGGGTTGGAAAGGGCTGTCGAATCGCAGCACCTCGCAGATTCCATCGTCTGGCTCGAAACGAGGGAACCAGCGCCCTCGTTTCGTTCGCACGCGGACACCAGACGGCGGCTCCCGAAAGAAGCGCGTCGGGTCGCCGGACTCGGCGATGTCGGCGTAGAGATCGACACTCCGCATCGACCTTCGAAGCTCGATGGGATTGAAGCCGAACGGAATGGCGGTCGCACCCACCATCGTGCCGAAGATTGCTCTCACGATGTGGTCGAACCCTGCCGCAGCGCCGATCTGGAGCCGGTCGGCGCGAGCCAGGTTGAACGCCTCGGGGCGCCGCGCGAAATCTTGGTCCAGTTGCTCCCACCACCGGCCCTTGGGCATCAAAGGCGCCGAGCGCTCATACGACTCGTGAACGATGCGCGAGACGACGGACGAGTCAACCATACGGGAAGCTTACACCAAACCCGTGCTTCTGGGTTGGCCCTCCGTACTCGGATTGGGTAGTCTCCGGCTTCTCCGATGTACGTCCGTGTTCGACAAGGGTTGAATATCCCGATCGCGGGCGAGCCGGAGCAACGCATCCATGACGCCGCGCCGGTTGGCTGGGTCGGTCTCGCGGTTCGGGACTTCCACGGGCTTCGACCGCGCTTGCTGGCCGAGGTGGGGGGTCGCGTCGTGCTAGGCCAGCCGCTGCTCGTCGACAAGAACAACTCCGATGTGATGTTCACGTCGCCCGGGTGCGGTGAGGTCGTGGCCATCCACCGCGGCGACCGGAGGGCGTTACAATCGATCGTGGTACGCCTGGAGGGCAACGAGGAAGAGACGTTTGGCGCCCATGGGCCAGAGAGCCTGGCGACGCTCGATCGCGACGCGGTTCGAGAGGTGCTGCTCCGTTCCGGAGCGTGGACCTCGTTGCGCACCCGGCCTTTCGGTAAGGTGCCCCAGGCGGACGCCTTCCCCCGTTCGATTTTCGTCACCGCGATTGACACCAACCCGCTTTGCGCCGACCCGCGTGTCGTGCTTGCGGAGCGCGCTGAGGAATTCCGCGACGGTTTGGCCGTGATCAGCCGCCTCACCGACGGGGACGTCCATGTCTGCCAAGCCCCGGGCCCGAGTCTCTTGCTTCCACCGATCGAGAGAGTGAAGCACGCTGTGTTCGAAGGGCCGCATCCCGCGGGGCTCGTCGGCACCCACATTCATTTTCTCGACCCCGTGAGCGAGAGCAAGTCGGTCTGGTACCTCCACTACCAAGACGTGATTGCCATCGGCGCGCTCTTTCAGACCGGCCGGATTCACACCGAGCGGGTCATTGCGCTCGGCGGCCCACTCGCGCGTCGCCCCCGGCTGCTTCGCACGAGGGCTGGTGCCAGCACGCAAGACCTTCTCGATGGAGAAGTCGAGCCCGTGCCCTGTCGCGTGATCTCCGGTTCGATCCTCGGCGGCCGACGCGCCGCCGGAAGGGCGCGATATCTCGGCCCGCGCGACCTCCAGCTCAGCGTCCTGCAGGAAGACAGCGCTCGCCATTTCCTCGATTGGCTGGCGCCGGGTTTCGGCAAGTACTCGGCCATTCGCGCGTTCGCAGCGGCCCTCCGTCGGCGAAGCCATCGCTTCCCGCTCACGACCTCTCAGCAAGGCAGCCCGCGCGCGATGGTACCGATCGGGAACTTCGAGCGCGTCATGCCCCTCGACATCTTGCCCGTTCCCCTGCTCAAGGCGCTCATCGTGGAAGACACCGAATCCGCAAAAGCGCTTGGTTGCCTTGAGCTCGAGGAGGAAGATCTCGCCCTCTGCTCCTTCGTGTGTTGCAGCAAGTACGAGTACGGAGCGTTCTTGAGAAAAGCCCTAACCCTGATCGAGAAGAACGGCTGATGAGTCCCCTTCGAAAGCTCCTGGACCAGCTCGAGCCCCAGTTCCGAAAAGGGGCCCGCCTCGAGCGCTATCAGGCGGTCTTCGAGATGCTCGACACCCTGCTCTATTCGCCGTCGGACGTCTCGCGCCGCGCCCCGCACGTGCGCGACGCAATCAACCTCAAGCGGGTCATGGGGCTGGTCGTGATCGGCGTATTGCCGTGTGCCCTCGTCGGGATGTGGAACGCTGGCTATCACGCGAACCTCGCGATCGCGGACCTCGGGCTCGACGCTCCGAGCGACTGGCGCGGCGCGCTGATGGCCGCCCTTGGGATCGGACACGATCCGGGAAGCGTCGGCGCGTCGACATTCTACGGCCTCCTCTACTTCCTTCCCATCTACCTAGTCACTCTGATGGCCGGCGGGTTTTGGGAGGTTCTGTTCGCCGGCGTCCGCAACCACGAAGTCAATGAAGGCTTCTTCGTCACCTCGATCCTCTATGCGCTCACGCTTCCTGCGACGACCCCGCTCTGGCAGGTCGCGCTCGGGATCTCGTTTGGGGTCGTCATCGGGAAGGAAGTCTTTGGCGGGACCGGCAAGAACTTCATGAACCCGGCTCTGGCGGGGCGCGCGTTCCTCTACTTCGCGTACCCCATCGAGATGTCAGGCGAGTCGGTGTGGGTGCCGCCGGTCGACGTGATCACCGGCGCCACGCCGCTCGCCATTGGCGCAGAGAACGGCGTCGCAGGCATCGTCCAGAGCGGCGTGACCTGGATGGACGCATTTCTAGGGCTCATTCAGGGCTCCCTCGGAGAAACGTCCGCCCTTGCATGCCTGCTCGGCGGCATCTTCATCATCTACACCGGCGTGGCGTCCTGGCGCATCATCGCCGGCGTGCTGCTCGGCGCGATCGCCACGGCTCTGCTCTTCAACGCCGTCGGTTCCGACACCAATCCGATGTTCGCGATGAGCTGGCAGTGGCATATCGTTCTCGGCGGCTTCGCCTTTGGCACCGTCTTCATGGCCACCGACCCCGTGACCGCGTGCGTGACGAATCCAGGCCGCTGGGTGTTCGGGAGCCTCGTCGGTGTGCTCACCGTGGTCATTAGGGTAGTGAACCTGGCCTTCCCGGAGGGCATCATGCTGGCGATCTTGTTTGCCAACATCTTCGCTCCCACAATCGACTATTTCGTCGTGCGTGCGAACATCAGCCGAAGGGTGAAACGAAGTGCCTGAGGTTCAAAAAGAGCCGATCGTGGAGCGAGAAAGCGTCTCAAGGACGCTGCTGGTCGCCTTCTGCGTCAGCCTCGTCTGCTCTTCGTTGGTGGCCTCCGCTGCGGTCGTGCTCAAGCCGCGGCAGGTTGCCAATGCACTGCTCGACGTTCGGCGAAACATACTCGAAGTGGCGGGCCTCATGGAGCCTGAGGGCAACGTGAACGAGCTCTTTTCGGCCATCGAGCCTCGCATCATCGATTTTGAGACCGGCGCCTTCATCGACGACGTCGATCCAGAAGGCTTCGATCCTGTTCGAGCCGCCAGAGATCCGGAGCTCAGCGTTGCGATCCCACCCGAGCTCGACGTCGCCCGCATTGGTCGCCGCCCAAAGCGCGCGTTGGTCTACCTCGTGCGAAATGATGGGGAGATCTCTCGCATCATCTTGCCCGTGTCGGGGTATGGGCTCTGGTCGACGTTGTATGGCTTCCTAGCCCTGCGGCCGGATGGCAACACCATCGCCGACATCGTGTTCTACGCGCATGGAGAGACCGCAGGCATCGGCGACTTCCTGACCAAAGACGCTTGGCGCGCAGCTTGGCCGGGCAAGAAGGCGTACGACGGCGACGGCGAGCTTCGCCTCGAGGTGTTCAAGGGCCGCGTCCCAGCGGACGACCCACTTGCTGATTACCGCGTCGACGGAGTGTCCGGCGCAACACTCACAGGAAACGGCGTCACCAACCTCATCCGCTACTGGCTCGGCGATCACGGCTACCGGCCATTCTTACGGAACATCCAAGAAGGAGGAGTATGAGCGCCTCGCCGGCAAAGCGGGCCCTGCTCGACCCGATCATCGACGACAACCCGGTCACGCTGCACGTGCTCGGCATTTGCTCCGCTCTGGCCGTGACGACGTCGCTCCTTCCGTCGTTGTACATGTGCGTCGCACTCACTGTCGTCGCTTCGCTCGCGAACGCCTCGGTGAGCGCCATCCGCAAGGTGCTGCCCGGCAGCATCCGCATCATCGTGCAGATGACGATCATCGCCTCACTCGTCATCGTCGTCGACGAGTCGCTCAAAGCTTTCGCGTTTCAGACGAGCCGCGAGCTTTCCGTTTTCGTCGGCCTGATCATCACCAACTGCATCGTGCTCGGCCGCACCGAGAGCTTCGGGTCCAAGAACCCGGTGGGCTTGAGCTTTCTCGACGGTCTCGGGAACGGCCTCGGGTACAGCGTGATTCTGATCCTCGTCGCTACCTGCCGCGAGCTGCTCGGCAAGGGAACGCTCCTCGGCTACACGATCCTTCCGAACGTAGCCGACGGCGGCTGGTACAGCCCGAACGGGATGATGCTGCTTCCGCCGAGCGCCTTCTTCGTCATCGGGTTGATCATCTGGGCGGTGCGAACGTGGAAGGCCGAGCAGGTCGAGCAGCCAGAGTTCCGCATCCACGAAGTGCATCGAACGGAGGCCCACTGATGAGCGGCCACTACATGGAGCTGTTCATCAAGGCGGTGTTCGTCGAGAATCTGGCGCTCTCGTTCTTCCTCGGAATGTGCACTTTTCTCGCCGTCTCCAAACGCATCGAGACTGCGTTCGGCCTCGGTGCGGCAGTCATCGTCGTCCAGTTCATCACCGTGACGGCCAACACATTACTCTACGAGTACGTCCTCAAAGAGGGCGCGCTCGCATGGGCCGGGCTTCCCGACGTCGACCTCAGCTTTCTGGGCTTGGTGACGTACATCGGCGTCATTGCTGCGATGGTTCAGATCCTCGAGATGGTTCTCGACAAGTACTTCCCCCGCCTCTTCCACGCGCTCGGGATCTACTTGCCGCTCATTACCGTGAACTGCGCGATCCTTGGCGGGACGCTGTTCGCGGTGCAGCGCGACTACACGATCACCGAGAGCGTCGTGTTCTCCGTCGGCAGTGGGTTCGGCTGGGCGCTGGCCCTCGTTGGCCTGGCGGGTATTCGCGAGAAGCTCAAGTACAGCGATGTCCCCATCGGGCTCCAGGGGCTCGGGATCACCTTCATCATCGCCGGCCTGATGTCACTCGGCTTCATGGCTTTCGCTGGAGTACAGCTCTAGGAGATCATGCGGATGGTTCTGCAAATCTTCCTCGCTGTTGCAGTTTTCACGGGCGTGATTGTCTTTCTCTCCGCGGTCATACTCACCGCTCGGTCGAGGCTCGTCGAAACCGGCAGTGTCGCCTTGGTCGTCAACGACGATCGGGAGCTGGTCGTTGCGGCTGGCTCCAAGCTGTTGGAGGCGCTCGCGAACGCGGGGCTGCACTTGCCCTCGGGTTGCGGCGGCAAAGGCACCTGCGGCCAATGCCGGGTGAGGGTGACCGAAGGCGGAGGCCCGCTGCTCCCGACGGAAGAGTCGTTGATCGGCCCCAACGAGGCAGCGCAGAACGTGCGGCTGTCTTGCCAAGTCGCCGTCCGGGAGGATCTACGCGTGTGGATTCCGGAGGAGGTGTTTGGCGTTCGGCAGTGGGAGTGCACGGTGCGCTCCACGCGGGGTGTCAGCACGTTCATCAAGGAGATCGTGCTCGATCTCCCGAAGGGAGAAGAAGTGCCCTTCCGCGCCGGGGGCTACATCCAGGTCATGTGTCCGCCGTTTCGAGCCAGGTTTTCTGATTTCGACATCGAGCCCGTTTACCGCGACGATTGGGATCGGCTCCAGCTTTGGCGCTACAGCGGCGGCACCAAGGTGCCCACGACGCGCGCCTATTCGATGGCCAACTACCCGGAAGAAAAGGGCATCATTCTCCTCAACATCGGCATCGCGTTGCCCCCCCCGAGTGCTGGCGACAGCGTGCCCCCCGGGGTCGTATCGTCGTACCTCTTCCAGCTCAAGCCCGGCGACAAAGTCAGCATCGCCGGCCCGTACGGCGAGTTCTACGCGAGAGAGACCAACAACGAGATGGTGTTCATCGGAGGCGGCACCGGGATGGCACCGATGCGCTCGCACATTCTCGACCAGCTACTGCGTATCAAAACCAAGCGCAGGATCTCGTTTTGGTTTGGGGTTCGGAGCAAGCGGGATTTGTTTTATCACGAGGAGTTCGAGCGCCTCGCCGCGGAGCATCCGAATTTCACCTATACGGCGGCGCTTTCCGAGCCTAGAGAGGACGACGATTGGGACGGCCCAGTGGGCTTCATCCACTCGGTCGCCTACGATCAGTACCTCGGGCAGCATCCTGCACCGGAAGACTGCGAGTACTACATGTGCGGACCGCCCTTGATGATCTCGGCCGTCCAGAGAATGCTCACCAACCTCGGCGTCTCCGAGGAGAACGTCATGTTCGACGACTTCGGGAGTTGATGACCATGCTGGTGTACGCGCTCAGCTTCGTCGTGTTCGTGCTGGCTCTCTGCGGCCTCAGCGTCGGCGTGTTGGCCGGGCGCGCCGGCATACGCGGCACCTGCGGCGGGCTCAACACGCCTGGCGGCTGCGGCGCATGCGGACGCTCAGCCGATGGTGAAGGCGAGTGCCCGAGAAGGCGTCGCCCATGAGCCTGAAAGATATCCGCGTGCGCGACATCATGGTGACCAAGCCACTGACTTTCAAACCCGATCGTCGACTCCTCGACGCGGTCCGGGTCTTGGTCGACCAACGGCTCCCCGGCGCCCCGGTCGTTGATGGCAACGGGAACCTTCTCGGCGTGCTGACCGAGAGCGAGTTCCTCCAAGCGGTGATCGTTGCGGGCTATCACGGGGAGAGCGGAGGACGTGTTGCCGACCACATGAATCGCCATGTGCAGACGATCGATGTCGATGCCAGCCTGTTCGACGTCGCGATGTTGTTCATCGCAACCTCGTTTCGCTGGTTCCCGGTGGTCGACGAGAATCGATTGGTGGGCGTCGTCGCGCGGCGGGAAGTCCTGCGCGCCATCATCGACAGCTTCGGACGCCGCCGTTCCGGCATCCGTGGCTGAGCTCGTCGGCAAGCTTGCTCTTCTCGCAGTGCTCCCGCCTCGCAGGTGGGTCGGCTCAGTCGTCGAGCGCCGCCAACCCTTTTCGCACGGCGTCGTCCATGCCGCGGGAGAGCAGGCCGGGGAAGAGCCCAAGCAGCCGGATGATTTTTCCACGGACGCTCGGCACGAGCACTTCGCGCTTTGGTGAGTGAATCGCCTCGACGATTGCGCGCGCGAAGCGCTCCGGCGGCATCGGCTTTTCCGTGAAGACCACCGCAGCAGCGCGCTTGTCGCGCATGCCCTGGAGCATCGGCGTCTCGACGGCGCTGGGACACGCAAGCGTCCAGTGCACTGGCGCGTGCCGATGGTCGAGCGCGCAGCTGTGTGTGTAGGCCCGAACCGCATGCTTGGTCGCGCAATACGTGGCGAGATCAGGTGCGGGCGCAAAGGCCGCCATGCTGGCTACGTTGATCACATGCCCCCGATCAGGTTGACCTCCACCGTCAGGCGATCGTCCTCGGGAGACAGCTGATCGCAGCGGCCTGGTAGACATACGGCGGCATTGTTGATCAGCACGTCGATGGGGCCGCCTTGCGACTCCACGCTCGCGGCGACCCGTTCCCAGCCGGCCAGGTCTCGCACGTCGAGCAGAGCGGTGTCGATCCCAGGGAGCGAGCCTCGAAGCTCCGCGAGGCCCCCTTCGTCGATGTCGACCGCTATGACCGCATGCCCAGCCTCGACGCAGAGTTTCGCGATTGCCGCGCCGATGCCCTTTGCAGCGCCCGTGACCAGCACCCGTTTCATTGGACCCTACTCGAAGACGGACGCCCAGATGTCCGGCCCCTCGCGCCACACCACGACGGCTCTGCCGTTCGGGCCCATCGCGACGCTCGGTTCGAACGCGCCACCGAGTATTCCCTCGGCGCCGAGCAGCACCGCATCTTCCCAGGTTCCTCCGTTGTACATCCGTGCAAACGCATCGACCTAGGTCTCATACTCCGCTATTTGAGCGTACACTACGATCGCGTTTCCCGTGGCATCGATCGCGACGGCGGGCGAAGTCGCGCTCGCCCGGGAATCCCTTCGTCTCGCCGGCCTTAGCGCACCCGGCGATTGCCAAGGTGGGTGTTCGTCTTACACGCGCCCGCGGCCGGAGCGGACCGTTTCGTGAGTTGGACCGCAGAGCGCTGGAGCCACTATGCGAGCGCGTCGAACTCTCGGACCCGCTGAACCAGCTGCGCTCGTGTCTTGGTTCCCAGCTTGCGCATCGCGGTCCGAAGGAGCAGCGAAACCCGCGATCGCGAGAGGCCCAGGCGGTAGGCGATCATCTTGTTGGTCTGCCCGGAAGCAGCGTAGCCAACGACTTGGCGTTCGCGCTCGGTCAACCCGCGCGGGTCCACGACGCTCGGAGAGTTCGGGATGGCCAAGACGAAGCGCCTGCCATCGGAGTCGAACCAGTCGACCGTCGACCAGCGCCCATAAACCAAAGCCTTCCAGATCTCGAGCGCCTTTTCGGGATCGTTCCTTCGCATCTTCCCGCGCGCCTTGTCGACTGCGATAGCTGCCTCGCGGAGTTTCTTAGTGGCCGATCGCTCCTTGGCGCTTCCTACCGCATCGGCGATACGTAAGCTGCTGGCATCGAAGATAGCCTCGGCATGGTAGGGGAGGTCGCTGCCGGGATCGCCGGCCGCATCTTTGACGGCCAACCCTCGCCTCAGCCGGTGTCCGGCTTCGAGATGAGCAGCGAGCATTTGCAGTCGCTCGGACTCGTGAGGCCTGAGCGTCGTCACCTCGGGAAGTGGAGCGACCACGGCGACGCCAACACCATTGCTGTCGGCAGCTGTAATGAAGAGGAGGTCCTTGCAGTAGTCGACGTGGGAGATGTAGTGGGCGAGCTGATGCGGGTCGTCACCACAGGCCGCCGAGGCTGTGCCGGCGCCCCCGGGCCGGACCTGCTCCCGAAGCACTTCGGGCGGAGTGGTCTCTAGGGCTCGCAGATGCCGCTCCGCAAAGTCCCTGGGGCCCGAGCCCACGTGGACGCCTCGCAGCTCGACCGGGCCACCATCGGGAGGGAGTCCGTAGTCCATGCACGCGACTCCGAGCCCCTGATCGAGGATCGGCAGACCGCGTTCCAAGACGGTCGGTAACCACTTGTCGTCCCCGATCTCGAGGTCGTACGCGGACTCGGTGAAATCGATTATCGCTGAACTAAGCGCTTCCATCGGCTCGTTGTGGCAGCTCGTGACCACCATGTGCGAAACGCACATCGACCCACAGACGATCGCCTGTTCCATAGCCCCGGTCTATACGTAATTATTTACCGCCCGCACAGCCGTGGGAGCGGAAACTTCCAACGGACGACGGTTTGCCGTC
>Ga0111160_1103_pt1 | contig 11140 bp, 4 predicted proteins | sample DeeMarSeWOR28_12_FD_80265 | JGI IMG/M metagenome (GOLD analysis project Ga0111160, IMG submission 80265) | Myxococcales bacterium SG8_38_1
TACGATTTGAGTGTGCGGATTCACACCTTGAGGGGGGCAAAGCTCGAGGAATCCGTTCTCGGGGCATCGAGCTCCCGAGCGCGGCCGGTCATCCGTGTGCTCGATGAAGGGCTCGAGGCGGCGGCGTTGGCAGTGCGCGCGACCGCCGGGGCAATTTTCATGGGGCAAAGTGCGGATTCGCTGTGTTGCGTGGCAGCGTTTGGGCCCGACGCCAAGCTTCTGCTCGATCGCGGCGCCCCGCCAAACCGAGATGAAGTGAAGCGCGCGCTCGGCCGGCGCGCGGCGCAGTGCGATTCTTCAGGGCGGCAAGTGTTGCTAGCGGCGCTCCACGATGGCAACAAGCCGCTTGGACTTCTTCAGCTCGAGAACCCGAAGTCGCCCAGCCGCTTCTCGGCCCACGACGAACGCGTCGTCAGCGGACTTGCGCGTTACATCTCAACGTCGTTAGTCCAGACTTCCTCGCTTCGGCGCCAAGAAGGGCTCGCGGCGCACGACCCGCTGACCGGGCTCCGCAACGTGCGAGAGCTCAACAGCCATTTGACCAAGTCCGTGAGTGCGGCTCGACGCGGCGATCGGGACATGGCGTTGATGTTCGTCGATGTCGACCACCTCAAGCGAGTCAACAGCAAGCTTGGTCACGCGGCCGGGAGCGAGGCCTTGAAGCGCACCGGCAGAGCCCTCGACGAAGCAGCCGCCGGTGTGGGCGATGTGTTCCGTTTTGGAGGAGACGAGTTCGTCGTCGTTCAAAAGAACGCGTCGAAGGAGAGCGCCCGCGCGCTGGCCGACCACCTTCGGAGCCACGTCGCGGCGAGCACCGCGGGTCCGATGCGTTCCGGAGACGCGCTGCCGAGGATCACTGTCTCGATCGGCGTGGCGACTTTGCGAGGCCTCCGCCATCTCAACGGACAACCCCCTAGCGACCTCAAATCACGCCTGATGACCACCGCGGATCGCGCGCTCTTCCGCGCGAAGGGCGCGGGCCGGAACCGAGTTGCGCTCGCCACCACACGCGACGACCGGCACTAGCGCGGGTATTCGCGGTTGCGTCTGCAAGTGCTTGAAATGAAAGCCTTTGCGAGGGGGGAGCCTGTCCCCGTTTAGGCGACGGCGGTGAGGTACTGCTCGGTGTTGGATTGGATGCGGGCTTTGACCTCGGTTGGGTCGTGCTCGACGAACTTCTCGTCGGGCGTGACCTTGAAGAGAGGCTGGCCTTTCGAAACGATGGTGCCATCCCTGTCGACGAGGATCTTGTCGATGGTGCCGGCGAAGGGCGCGTACACCTTGTTGAACATCTTCATGACTTCGACGACGTAGAGCGGGTCGCCGATCTCGAAGTGCTGACCCTCTTCCACGAACACTGGCATGCCCGGCGCTTCCTGCGCGTAATACATTCCGCCGCTCACAGCGACAATCTCGTCCGCCTTGTTGATCGGAGGCGGCACGAGCACCTTCTTCATCTTGACCTGGTGGGTGCGGTCGAAGAGGCGCTCCGGAATGGTAATCGTCAGGTCGTCGTTCACGCGCAAGTCGAAGAAACCGACTTTGTGACCGACCAAGGGAAGCAAGCTGTAGAGCTCCAAGCCGAGCTGGAAACCCAGGTGCGCTTCGCGGACCCGGTGCCAGAGGTCGGCATCAAAGCCCTTCGGCGCCTTCTTGGCCTTGAGTCGCTCGTCGAGCTTGGGCCAGCTCGTCTCGCCCAGGCGTTCTTGGACGGTCTCGTAGAATGCGGCCCCGTCCTTGAGAAGCTTGTCGTCCTGGTCCCAAATCTTGTGCGCCGCAGGAAGGTCGACGTCCGCGTCCATGTGAAGCAAGTGATAGGTATCTGCGAGAACGAGGAGCGGGTTGCGCAACCAGGTCACCCGCCCGTTGTTCACCTCGAAGTGCTCCTTGTTGGAGCTGAGCCAAGCAGAAAGCAGGTGCGGCTGCCTCAAAATGCGGCCGAGTGGGCGTCCGAGGAGCGTTCGCTTGAGGACTGACAGGTCCGTCGTGGCCTTTGCTGCGGCAGGATCACTCTCGACCGCCTGCAAGTATTGACCGCAGAGCCGGTCGTACGCGTAGTCCGAGTCGATCTGATTGGTCTCTTGAAGGAGCTCGCCGACCAGCGTGAGGTACGGAACCACGAACTGCGTCGTGGGCTTCGCGTCGACCCCGTTGGCGAGGAACCAATGCACCAAGCCGTAGTGAAACTGGAGGTTCGTCTGAAGCTCCGGGCCGCGAAGCACCGTTCGCCTCATCACCTCACGCAGATGCTCGTAGCTGCTTCGACGGTCTTCACCGGTCGTCACGAGGAGCGCGATGTTGCTGTCGTACGCGCCGGCAAGCTTGTAGCGCATGAAGAGATCGGTGTCCGGGTTCTTGAAACAGATCCCCTGATCGTCGCGAACCTCGCCTTCGATCGGGTCCGACCACGACATGATCTCGCCACCCGGATGAGGCGAGAGCGAATGGTCGGTGGCGTTGAGCCGGGCCTCGACCGCCGCGGCGTCGCGCTGAACCCGAACAGGTCTCGGAAGTCGAGCTTTGTGTTTGGCGAGCAAGGCCATCATCTCGACGATGGAGTGCACGTCGAACGAATCAGAGTCGTCATCGGGATTCGTGAACCGCAGTGCGTAGCAGAGCTCGGACACGCGGTGCTCGACTTGGATGCGCGTGTTGACCTCCATGAAGTAGTGGCGAGGTCCGTCAACGATGCACTCGAAGGTGGAAGCCGAATCGAGCTTGACCGCAGCACCGAAGCGCTCGGCCTGAGCCTCCATCCGGCGCAGGATGTTGAGATCCTGCTCGATTGCAGCGGCCGCCACCTCATCGCCAGCTGCTCGCTCGCGCTGCACCGCCGCGGCAAGTGTCTCCTGGGTAATCGACACCTCGAGGAGCTTCTGCTCGTGCATTTGGAGTGAACAATCACGGCCGCCGAGGGAGATGCACCACTCGCCGTTGCCGATGAGCTGGATTTCGTTGTGACGCGTGGTCTCGATGTTGAGCTCGACCAGGATGTTCTTGTTGTCTCCGACGCCGAGCGCCTTCACCTCGCCGAGGATCTCTCGAACCATGGCGGGCGCTTCACCTGCTTTGCTGACTATGCGCTGGCCCTTGCCGCCACCGCCGCCGATCGCCTTCAGTCGAATGCGGGTGCCTGGATGCTCCTGCAAGATCGAGGCGACTTCGATCTCGATCTGCTCGCCGAGCTCGTCCACCGTGTAGAGGTCGACACCGGCGTCGTACGAGGCCGCGAGCAGCGCGTCGGCGGCAACATCCAGCTCGACGCTTTTGTCGCTCAGCGCCGGCACGTCGAGCTCGTACTTCTTCGCGAGCTTCTGCAGGCCCTTGAGGTCTCCGTGCTTCCTCAAGATGAGACGCGCGGTCGCGTTGTTCACGCCCGGCGTGACGCTGACGTCGACGCGCTCGGCCGTGCGTTTGGCTTCGTCCTTGAAGCCTGCCGCCTTCACCGTGTGCGAGCACGGGCCTATGAAACAGAGGCCGGCGTCCTCGATGGCACTGACGAATTCCTCGTCTTCCGCCATGAAACCGTAACCGGCGAAGATGTAGTCGTAGCCGTTGTCTTTCGCGATCCCGATGATCTCGGCGATGCGTTGTGTGCGCTCCTCGCCACTGGCCCCGGTGTAATCCTGGACGTTGTGAACGCGCGACGGGTCCAAACGACGAAGCTCGGGCGCCAGGGCACGGGGGTAGACGATCGAGTCCTTCTCGGAGAGGAGGATGCCCACCTTGGTCATTCCCATCTCGGCGAAAACGTCGAGCGCCTCCTGGCGAATCGGGCCGCGGCAAACGATCAGGGCCGTCATGTCGTCACAGGCAAACGAGCGAATCCACTCGGACTCGGACTCACCCAGACGGCGGTCCCGATGAATCATTGGATTTTTGAGATAACCACCGTCAGACATCAGTGGAACTCCCGCTGAACCCCGCCGAACGGCTCGGGGGTGTAGTGGGACAGATAGAAGTTCAGGCTCTTGGCGAGCGAGGCACGGACGTCGGTGGGCATGACGATCTCGGAGATCGAGCCCAAGCTGAGCGCCTCCTTCGGGTTCATCAGCTCTTTCTCGTAGCGTGCGCTGAAGGCCGCTTCCTGCTCTCTGAGCCAGGCGGCGGCGTCGGCATGCGCATCTTCCTTCGAGGCCCCAGCGGCGATCGCTTCCTGCACACGAAGCTTCGCTTGCGTACGGACTTCGCGGATCTCTTTCTTGTAAACGAACTCTGCACCGGCTGGGCCCATGACCGCGACACGCGTCGTCGGGAGCGCCATCACATGGTCGGCGCCAACCGCGTAGCAGTTGAACGCTGCATACGCGCCACCAAACGCGTTGCGAATGATCAGGAGCAAGCGTGGCGTCCGGAGATCGATGATCGAATCGAGCATGGCGCGGCCAGCTTGGACGATGCCGCGGCTCTCCTGATCGCGGCCGGGCAAGAAGCCGGTGGTGTCTTCCATGAAGATCACCGGAATGTTGTAGAGGTTGCAGAAGCGAATGAAGCGCGAGTTCTTGAACGCCGCGTCGACGTCGATCTGTCCAGAGGCGACGGCGCTGTTGTTACAGACGAAACCGACGACATGGCCGCCCAGACGGCCGAATGCGGTGATTGTATTGCGCGCGCGCTGTGGCTGCAGCTCGAAGTAGTCGCCGTGGTCGCAGATCTGTTGAAGGATGATGCTGACGTCGATCGGTGTGTTGAATCCGGTCGGTGAGTTGAACGCCTTGCGGAGCAGCGTGTTGACCTCGCCCGTCGGCCGGTCGATTGGGTCGGAAGTCTCCTGGTAGGGCGCGAATTCGTGGTTGTTTCCCGGTAGGTAGCTGAGAAGACGACGCGCAGTGCGAAGCGCCCCAACTTCGTCGCGAACGGTCAAATCCGACACGCCGCTCTGGCCGTGGACGCCGGGTCCGCCGAGCTCGTCTGCGGTGACGTCCTCGCCGAGCACGGACTTCACCACGCCGGGCCCAGTGAGGCCGAAGAACGTGTGCGACGGCTGGATCATGAAGCTGCCTTGCCTCGGCAAGTAGGAGCCGCCACCGGCGTTGTATCCGAACATGCACATGATGCTCGGCACGACGCCGCTGATCTTTCTAAGCGCAGTGAAGGCTTCCGCGTAGCCGTCGAGACCACCAATGCCGGCGGGTACGAATGCGCCGGCGCTGTCGTTCATGCCGACGAGTGGCATCCCTTGCCGGCCTGCCAAGCGAATGACGTTCGCGAGCTTGGTACCGTTGGTCGCGTCCATCGACCCCGCGCGAACGGTGAAGTCGTGTCCGTAGACTGCGACCTCGCGCCCGCCGATTTCCACGATCGCTGTGACGATCGAAGCGCCGTCGAGATTGGGGCCCCAGTTCTGGTACAAGATCGTGGGCTCGGTGCCCGGGTCGCGCAAGACGTCCAGGCGCTCCCAAACGGTCATCCGGCGCTTCGCATGCTGCCTTCCGATCTGTACGGGGCCGGCTGCAGTGAGCGGTCGCGCGCGCAGCAGCTCACCCTCGCGGAGAGCTTTGTCGTAAGGGCCACTTGCCGTCGTTGCACCAACGGAAGGGCGGGCCTCGCCATCCAATTCGAATGGATTGCGAAGGCTTGGCGTCACAATGTCCTTGTCCGGCATAACTACACTTGCCTACATGGAGCGGTGTCGAAACCTCAAGCTCCGCAGCGAACCGCCTTTTACGGGCTTTGGGCTCGAAACGCCAGTGAACTAAGCGCGGATGGGCAGTCCCGTGTGGCGCTGTCGCGGAAATCCGCGAAAATGCAGGACTTCATGCCCAGTCCAGACGATTGTCAGCGCGCACTCGGGGTCGCCGAACGCGCTGCACGCGATGCGGGAGCGATCGCCATGGAGGGGTGGCGGGCCGGTGGTGAAATCTCGAAAAAGGGTCCTTTCGATCTGCTGACGGAGTACGACCTGAGGGGCGAAGAGCTGATCCGGGAACGGCTACAGGCGGAGTTCCCCTCGCACCGGATCGTGGGTGAGGAAGGCGCCGAGACCGGCTCTGGTGAGCTGGTTTGGTATGTCGACCCGATCGACGGGACGACGAACTTCGCGCACGGGCATTTCTTCTTCGCCGTGTCTATCGCGCTCTACCGGGGGTCCGAAGGCTTGGCCGGAGTCGTGCATGCGCCAGCGCTCGGCGTGACTTGGAAAGCCGCAAGAAGCAGCGGCGCGTTTCGCAATGGCCAAGCGTGCAGGGTGTCGGCTCGGAGCCAACTCGAGGAAGCGATCTGCGCGACCGGCTTTCCGTACGACCGCTGGACGAACCCGGACGACAATCACGCCGAGCTCGCTTTGTTCCTGCAACGTGCGCGAGGGGTTCGGCGGTGCGGCTCCGCGGCGATCGATCTATGCCTGGTCGCAGACGGCACGTACGATGTCTACTGGGAGAAGGCCCTCAATGCGTGGGACATGTGCGCCGGAGCCCTCCTCGTGAAGGAGGCAGGGGGCCGCCTTTCCGGGTACGAAGGCGAACCCGCCGACCCTCGTTCCGGGAAGATCATCGCCACAAACGGCCTGCTGCACGACGAAGCCGTCCGGACGGTTGGTGAGGCACGTCACAGAGTTCCACCCTACAAGTCGTGAAACCCGCTCCGCCGCCCGATACACTGAATCGGATGGGGGATGAGTCGAGCGAGCACTCGTTGTGGGAGCCAGGGTCTGGTCCTTCCAAAGAGACGCTCGCTGCCTACGTTCCGCTAACTCGAGAAGAGCGTTGGGCGCTGGTCAACGCGGTGACCGCTCGACACATCGTCACTATGTTCTTGTGCGCGGGCATTGCTTATCTTGGTCTTTCGGTCGGACAGCTGGCGGCCCACGTCGATCAGACGCGACTCGCCCTGCTCACTCTCTATGGACTCACGGGCGTGTCCATGCTCGCGTTTGCGTGGCGCTCGCACTTCCAGGCGCCTCCACCGATGTGGTCGGTGCACATCGGCGGCGTGTTGTTCCTGATCATCACGGCGACCGTGACTGCCGGCTACGCGCTCAGCAAAGACCCCTCCGCATTCTATTTCTACGTGCTGATCCAGTTCGCTGCGGGCGCGGTGGTGCACAGCCGAGCTTGGTTGATCGCAATCATGGTGCTCGGCGACCTGGCCTGGGGCGTCACTTCCCTATGGGTAGATGGCGTGAGCTGGATGCTGTGCCTCGGGTACCTGGGCGGGTTTTCCGCCGTCGCTCTCGGGCTCAACTACGTCAGAAGGCGGACCCGGATCTACATGGAAGAGCTTCGGCTCGCGGCCGAGCGGGCATCCGCCGCCAAAACCGAGCTGATGGCGGACATGAGCCATGAGGTGCGTACACCGATGAACGGCGTGCTCGGGCTGAGCGGACTTCTGCTCGATACGAACCTCGACGAGCGACAGAGGAAGATGGTCACCGCGATTCGCGAGTCGGCCGATGCGTTGATGGGGATCGTAGATGAGGTCCTCGACTTCACACAACTTCGCAAGGGGCAAGTCGAGCTCGAGCAAGGCGCATTCGACATGAGCGCGTTGCTCGACGGCGTCGCGGCGTTGATGCAACCCCGGGCCACGTCCAAAGGCCTCGATCTCGACACCGAGATGAAGGGCTTCACCGCGCGGCGATTCGTGGGTGACTCCGGGCGCCTGCGTCAGGTCCTGCTCAATTTCGTGGGCAACGCGATCAAGTTCACCGACTCCGGGAGCATCCGAATCAGCGCTGAGATGATGCAGTCGGGCGAAAACCCGAAGGTTCGGCTTTCGGTCCAAGACACTGGGACCGGCATTCCCGACTCGATGATCGGCCAGGTGTTCGCGCGCTATCAGCAGAACCGGGACGACACGACGCGGAGCGCGGCAGGCACTGGACTCGGTCTCGCCATCAGCAAGGAGCTCGTCGATCTGATGGGTGGTAAGATTGGGGTAGAGAGTCAGGTGGGCACCGGAACGACGTTCTGGGCGGAGATCGAGCTCGAGTCGGGACCCGATGACACATTGCGTGTCGAGAACTCCGACGGCACCGGCGACTTCTGTATTCGCGACGGGGCTCGCGTGCTTCTTGCGGAAGACAACCCTACCAGCCGCATGGTAACCGAGGCATTGTTGAAGAAGCTGTCATGCGAGGTGGACGTCGCTATGGACGGCCGGGACGCGCTGCAGAAGGCGCGCGCCAACGACTACGACATCGTCTTCATGGATTGTTACATGCCGCTCATGGACGGATTCCAGGCGACACAACGCATTCGGCGCTCCGAATCGGGTAAGGATCTGCCGATCATTGCGCTCACGGCAAGCGTCGCAGAAGGCGATCGGGTGCGGTGCCTCGAAGTGGGCATGAACGACACGATCAGCAAGCCAGTGCGAACGTCGGTGCTCGCGAAGACGATCGAGCGCTGGGTTCCGCTCAACAACAAGCGATCGATGCGGCCGCTCTCGAGCTTGCCGCCGCCTTCCGCGCTCGACCTGGACATGGTTCGCCGCTTTGTGTCACTCGATGGAGAAGACGACGACTTCATCCGGGACGTCATGGGTAGCTACATCGAACAGCTCAGGGTCGTCGCGCACAAGCTGGGCGCGGCGGCTGCGGCTAATGACACCGACGAAGTTCGCTCCCTCGCCCATTCGATGAAGGGCGCGAGTAAGCAAATCGGTGCCACGCGGGCCGGGACCCTGCTCGGCGCGATCGAGGAGCAGCAAGACATGGCGGACCTACGAGCGCTCGTCGAAGAGCTTGGTGAGGAAGTGCCCCGTGTCGAGTCCGCGATCCAAGCACTTTTGCGGCGTTCGCTCAGGGCGAGCTGAGCTCAGATATCGAGATTGGTCACGTTTAGCGCGTTGCTCTCGATGAACGCCCTGCGAGGCTCGACCTGGTCACCCATCAAGACGCTGAAGAGCTCTTCCGCCTCGACTGCGTCTTCGATGCGGACTTGCAACAGCGTGCGCATCTCCGGGTCCATCGTGGTCTCCCACAGCTCGTCCGGATTCATCTCACCGAGGCCCTTGTAGCGCTGGATCCCGAGTCCTCTGCGGGCGCGGGCGTCCATGTTGGCCCACAACGACTCGATGTCGGGGACCTCGGTAGGCTCCCCGGTAGGCTTTCCATCTTTGTCGAGCATCGTAACGACGAAGGGCGGCCGCCCGAGCGCGTGAATGCCCTCACGAATCTGCCGGAGCTCGGAGACGTTGCCGGCCGACAGGAAGTCGAAGTCGACGATGGTGGTCCGCTTGGTCGCGTCGTCTTGCGTCTGGATCACCACGCGATGACGATCATGCTCCTCGTCGTACTCGATCGTGGAGCTCAACTCGCCTTCGCGCTTGGCGCGCACATAGGCCTCGAGGGCCTCCAGCGCCGCCTCGATCTTGGCTTTGTCGGCCAAATCCTCGACTTTGAGGTCGGTGGCCGTAACTACTGCTTCGACGACGAGCGGGTCGACTCGGTGACCGATGTTCTCGAGCAACAAGCGGAACCGAGCCAAGTCCTGGACCAGTTTTCGAAGCGGTTCGCCGGTGAGCTGAGTGCTCCCTTCTTTCATGCTCAATCGAACGCTGTCGGTCCCGGTCTCGATGAGGAAGCTGTTCAACGCCTCGTCGTCCTGAAGGTAGCGAAGCTTCTTGCCCTTCTTCACTTTGTAGAGAGGTGGCTGCGCGATGTAGAGGTAGCCGTTGTCGATCAGCTTGGGCATCTGCCGATAGAAGAAGGTCAGCAAGAGCGTGCGGATGTGCGAGCCATCCACGTCGGCGTCCGTCATGATGATGACGTGGTGGTAGCGGAGCTTCTCGATGTCGAAGTTCTCGCCACCTTCGACGCCGCAGCCGAGCGCTGTGATCAGCGTGCCTATCTCGGCGCTCGAGAGCATCTTTTCGAAACGGGCGCGCTCGACGTTGAGGATCTTGCCGCGTAGCGGAAGGATCGCTTGGAATCGACGGTCGCGACCCTGCTTCGCGCTGCCACCCGCCGAATCGCCCTCGACGATGTAGAGCTCGCTTTCGCTCGCGTCTTTGCTTTGGCAATCAGCCAGCTTTCCAGGGAGCGTGCTCGCGTCCAGCACGCCCTTGCGCTGCACCATCTCGCGAGCGCGTCGCGCCGCCTCGCGCGCACGGGCCGCCAGCACCGCCTTTTCGACGATGCGCTTGCCGGCTTTTGGATCTTCTTCCAGATACGCGCTCAGCTTCTCGTTGAGGACGCTCTCGACGATGCCCTTGACCTCGCTCGAGACGAGCTTGTCTTTGGTCTGTGAAGAGAAGGCCGGGTCGGGGTGCTTGACCGAAATGATCGCGGTGAGCCCCTCGCGCACGTCGTCGCCGCCCAGGGGGTTCTTCAAGTCTTTGAGCAGCTTCTCGCGCGCTCCGTACTGATTGATGACACGGGTGAGCGCGGTTCGGAGCCCGGTGAGATGAGTGCCACCATCGCGATTGAAGACGTTGTTCGTGTACGGGAAGATCGACTCGTTGTACGAGTCGCTCCACTGCATCGCGATCTCGATGTCGACGCCATCCTTGACGGAATGAAGATAGATGACCGAGTCGTGAAGAGGGGTCTTCTTCTTGTTGAGAGCCTCGACGAACTCGCGAATGCCGCCCTCGAACCTGTGCGTGACCTTCTTGCCCTCGCCCCGCTCGTCTTCGAGCGTGACTTCCAGGCCGGCGTTGAGAAATGAGATCTCTCGCAGCCTGTTGTTGAGAACTTCGAAGCTGAAGTCCGTCATGGTGAAGATCTGGGTGTCGGGCTTGAACGTGATCTTGGTGCCGTTCTTCTTGCTCGTACCGATTGGTTCGACCGGCCCCTTCGGCACCCCACGCTCGTACTCCTGGAACCAGAGCTTGCCCTCGCGACGGATCTCCATCTTCAGCCACTCGCTAACGGCGTTGACCGCGCTAACACCAACCCCGTGCAAGCCGGCGGACACCGAGTAGCTCTCGCTGTTGAACTTGCCGCCCGCGTGGAGCTGGGTCATCACGACCTCTGCGGCGCTCACGCCCTTGGCATGCATGCCGACAGGAATGCCACGACCGTTGTCGACGACGGTGATCGAGCCTTCGGAATGCACAGTGACCTGCACTGCGTCGCAATGGCCCGCCAGATGCTCGTCCACTGCGTTGTCGACCACCTCCCAAACGAGGTGATGAAGCCCCGTGCCGTCGTGGGGGTCGCCGATGTACATCCCGGGCCGCTTGCGCACGGCTTCGA
>Ga0111160_1150_pt1 | contig 10955 bp, 11 predicted proteins | sample DeeMarSeWOR28_12_FD_80265 | JGI IMG/M metagenome (GOLD analysis project Ga0111160, IMG submission 80265) | Myxococcales bacterium SG8_38_1
TGCTGTTTCGCTGTCGCGACGAGCTCGGCACGCTGCCGGCCCTTTCGCGAAGGCTCGGCGAGGTCGTGCGCACCAACAGCGAGGCCATCGTGGCCGCGCTCTCGCCGGACGTCGACGAAGACCTGACGCACGGTGCTGCGATTTCATCTCACTTCTACGTCGGCGACCACACCCACATCACCCAGAACCGCTTTCCGTCGGGTTACAACTTCATGCGATGGTATCAAGGACCGCTGGTCGATGGGACGACGCCGCTTCGCCGGGCGCTTCGGGTCTTGGGAGAAACAGTCGTCCGGCCGTTTCGCTCGCTCCGCTGCTGGTTCGCCAAGCACTGGCACAAGCGCGTTGTCGTGCTGACGGTGATGCAGAACCTCGACAACCAAATTGCGTTTCGCTTCAGGCGGCGCTGGTTCTCGCCATTCACGCGCCGCTTGAGCTCCGACGTCGCCGCAGGCCAGTCAGTTCCCGCGTACATTCCCGAAGCCAACGAAGCAGCGCGCAAGCTTGCCGCGCACATCGGGGGCACGGCGCACAACAACCTCCTCGAGAGCCTCGGAAACGCGTCGGTCACGGCGCACATCTTGGGAGGCTGCGCCATCGGTGCGGGCCCGGAAGATGGCGTGATCGACATCAACCACGAGGTCTTTGGCCACCCCGGTCTGTTCGTGACTGATGCTTCCGCGATCCCTGCAAATGTGGGCGTCAATCCGTCGTTGACGATCACCGCGCTCGCTGAGAGGTTCAGCGAACGCTTTCCCCCGAAAGATCGATCGTGACCTCGCCGTCTCCGAGCCGCTTCCGTCGAACGTGCCGTCGTGCGTGATAACCGTCGCGTTTACGGTCCGGCTGCGGCGCTGACCGCGATGAACGACATGCTGCCGAAAGGCATTCGCGGATCATGCCCGAAACCGCGGTCTCCGTGCTAGCGCAAAGATCCGCGAACCGAGGAGGCGTGCCGGCGCAGCATCTACGGAGTGACGATGTTGAACGTGCCATCCGGCTTGTCGAGCAAGCGGAAGAAGCTGACCAAGTCGAGCTTGCTGCCCTCGATCTCGAGATCATCACCGAAGAGCGTTTCTCTGAGGCCGGCGGTGCCGGCCATCATTTGAAGAAATAGGCCCTTCGTAATCTTGAGTGTGACGTTCGCATCGGGGTTCGGGTCGCGCGCATAGTGGCGCAGCACGGAGTTCTTGAGCTCGAGCACATACGACGCGCCCACGTCGGTAAAGACGAGGTTCACCAACATCTCTTCGCCTGCTGCCTTTTCGGGGTCCAACCGAGCGGCCATCCCGATGAGGAAGCGGTCCAGGGGCGCGTGCCGAAGCATGTCGAGCATCGTTGCCAGCTCGATGCCGGCGTCGGGCCCTCCGTGGCGAAGCTCGAACGCGGCCGTTAGATAGGAATCGCGCCACGGTCCCGACTCTGCTTGGTAGCCGAGTTGGTCGTACACCTTGGCGAGCAGGCTCTTCGCGTCTTCATCGCCCGGCTCCGCAAACACCAGGTGGTTCAGCACTTCCGCCGCCCAACGGTACTCGCCCTGGTCGTAGGCAGACTGAGCGTTCCGCATCAGGTTGGAGGCGCCGCCCGCGAGCTCGACGTACTTCGCGGCAGCCTCCGCGGGCGGCAGGGGATCGAGGTTGGCCGGGTTTCCATCGTACCAACCGAAGTAGAATTGATAGACCGCCTTGGCGTTGTGCTTGGTCGTGCCGTAGTAGCCGCGATTCGCGAACGACTGGCGGAGCGTTGCTGGCAGCTCGACCTGTTCGGCGATCTCTCGTGGCGTGTATCCGAGGAGCGCCAAGCGCAAGGTCTGATCGTGGATGTACTTGTACGTATCGCGCTGCTTTTCGAGGAAGTCGTGGATGCGCGCGTTCCCCCAGATCGGCCAGTGGTGGCTCCCGAAGTAGATCTCGGCATCGCCGAACAGCTCGATGATCTCATCGATGTAGCCCGCCCACTTCAAGGCGTCGCGCACCTTCGCACCGCGGAGCGTGTAGAGGTTGTGCATGTTGTGCGACACGATCTCGGCGCCGCAGAAGGTCTTGTGGTCTGGAAGGTAGAACGTCAGCTCCGACGGGGCTTCGGACCCAGGCGCGTTTTGAAACACAAAGTTCACGCCGTCGACCGTCATCTCGGTCGGCGTTTCGCCAACGATCGCAGTCGGTGGAAGAATGCCGATGGTTCCGAACGCAGGCCCCTTGCCGAGCCCGGACCCCACATGGCCGCGCTCGCCGCGGGGCAACGGCCGCCCGTACATCAGGAGCGAGCGCCTTCCCATCGTGATCCCGGCGATGATGTTCTCGCTGGTGGCCTCGTCGACGAAGCCCTCGGGGGCGATGATCGGAACCTTCCGTCGCGCAGCCTCTTCGGCAGATAGCACGCCGAGCACGCCGCCGAAGTGGTCGATGTGACTGTGCGTGAAGATGATCGCCGACACGGGCTTGTCGCCCAGGTGTTTCCGGGCAAACGCCAGCGCCCTCTGAGCGGTCTCCTTGGCCGTCAGTGGATCCACGACAATCCACCCGGTGTCTCCATCGATGAGCGTCATGTTCGCAAGGTCGTGACCGCGAAGCTGATGAATTCCCTCGGCTACTTTGAAGAGGCCGTGGATGTTGTTGAGCTTCGCTTGCCGCCAAAGGCTCGGGTTCACGCTTGCGGGTGCGTCGCCATCTGCATATGCAGGTATGTCCCAAACCAGCGCCCCGTCTGCACCGGCTACGCGGAGATCCGGATCGCTCGCGACGAGCCCTCGTCTGGCGTCCTCGAAATCCTGTTCGTCTGACAGAGGAAGGCTTGCCGCAACCTCCGCGTTGTTGGACGCCGTCTCTGCCGTAGGGGCCGTGTTGCCGGCGACGTCTGGCGCGGAGTCACCCGGGTCGAAGACCGGTGCGGCCTTCTCCTTGGCACATGCGCCGAACATCAGCGCGCACAGAGTCGCAATCCAAATTGAACGCTGCATATGCTTTCCCTCCAGAAGAACGGCGAGACTACGGGAAGGCGGTCTGAAATGGAACGCTTAGGGGCTGGGGTTGCGGATTAGATATGCGCCGAGGTCGTCGCCCAGAATTTCCCAACGGTTCGAGTCGCGGCTTCGATTCGGGCCGAACGAATAGATGAAGACGGAACGCCGTCCCTTGTCCTCATCGCACCGGTCACGAATCCAATACGGGGAGTTCCACGGATCGAGAAAGAACTCGGCGCGCTCTCGAGGCAGGCCCTCTCGGATCAGGCTCGCAAAGGCGCCTTCGGCCAGGGGCCGGGCGTAGCCCTTGTCGTCAGCGAACGTGTAGAGGCGCTTGTGAAGCCCACACTTGGTGACCGAGTCGCTTTGCTTCGCCGTGGCAAGCGCGATGAAGTCTTCTTTGAGCGCTTGGACCTCCGCCTCGGTCTGGTCGATGTAGCTCGGGTCTTGGCTCTGCCGGTTCTGTGACCACGCCGCCGTCGCAAATCCGAGGGCGACGACGAGCACCGGAAGGATCGAGGCGCGCGCCAAGGTCAGGGAGCCCCTCCTCGTGCCAGCGAACTGCGCGGCGTTCGCCATCGCGGCGAAAAGGAAACCGAAACCGAGCGCGCACTCTGTGATTTCGCCGGTGAATTTCCACGGGTAGTGAAGATGGAGCCAGAACACCGCGAACATCGAGGGCATGAGCTCGACGGGGGGCGCAACGATGGCGATCCGATCGAGCCGCCGGCGCAGTGGAGGAATCAGTGTGAGCAGCGGCAGCACCACGCCGTAACCCAAGACGATTACTCGGAAGGTCCAAACCCGTAAGTCCCGACCGGCGATGTTGTGGAGATTGAGCTCCTGCTGGTAGTTCTCCGCGAGAAAGTACTCAGGAGGCCGATGCCCGAACACGCGCTGGCCCCAAGAGATCTCCTCCATCGCGACGAGGAAGCAAAAGAGGGCGAGTCCGGCGACGAACCAGGGCAGGGCGTCCGTCGTCCGCCGCTGGCGTCGCGCTGCGATCACGAACACGATGCTCGCGGCGAAGAAGCTCCAGAACGATGCCCACTCGAGCGCCTGGTCTTCCTGCGCCGATGCGTAGTAGACCTCGGGGTGTGCGGCTTGCAGCCATCCGGAAAAGCCTAGGAAGCCTAGAGCCAGCACGTTGGCCACGATTGCGAGTCGCCACGACACGGTCAGGAGACTCTAGCGCTGTTCAGTCAGTCAGTCGTCTTGACGCCGACGCGAAGCCAGGTACGCGACGCCTCCCAAGAGCAGCACCATCGCGCTACCGGTCACCGCCAGCCTGGGTTGCCAAGACGAACCCCAAACCGAGCGCTAAACCCAAGAACAATTGCTTCATGACAATCTTTTACAATTAGAAGGAAGTCGTCTGCAAGACGCTTGTGTTCTGATCCCACATCCGTCTGTAATCAATAGGTTTTATCGCCTGCGCATCGACCTCGGCGCGCGTCTCTGGCAGTGTCCGACCCGCCTGTGATCGAAGGACGCCTGATGCAATCCCACTTTTTCAACCGGCACGTCGAGCTCGACCCGTTCCTCGCGGATGAGCAGGCGCGCGCCTTGGTCCAGCTCTGCGAGGACTTCGGCTCGTATGGAATGTACTCCGAAGAGGGGCTCAACGAGGGCATCGGCGAGGGGCTCCCGCAGCGATTCGATGCCGCGTTCAACTTCTTGCGAACCGGCGGTCGATTGGGGCGACGCGACAACGACCTCAGCACCTTGGTCGCGCGAACGAACTACTTTCGGGAGACCTATGCGTACGGGGACGAGGTGTTCGCGCCGGGGATCGAGTCGTTCGTTCGGAACGAGCGACTCATCGAGGCGGCGAAGGAGATTTTCGGTCGCCCCATCGTCGAGCCGGCGATCGTGTACGCCAACATTCTACTTCCCGGCCAGGAGCTCGCGGTTCACACGGACGTGCCCGAGTTCCGCGGATTGAATCGCAAGCTTCACCCCGAGTGGCTCATCGTCGTGGTGCATCATTCCGGCTTGTTCGACCGCTACCGCATGCCGATCGCCACGTCGGTGTCCTGGTATCAAGACACCAACGGGGGAGAGTTTGCGTTCTATCCCGCAGGCGCTGACGGGCCCGCACGCGCCTATGACGTTCACTTCAACACGGCCCTGGTGATGGACACCGACAGCGTGTTCCATGGTGTCGATCGCGTGGCCGAGCTCGATCGCCCCATGCCGATGTTCCTACCGCGGATGCGTTTGCATCCCAGGGGAAACGGAGAGTGGTTCGTGCGCGACGGTGACGAGATCGTCGGGCACTATCGCTGGGACGACATGCGCTTTTCGATCTCCTGGAAGGCGTACTGCTTCCGCGACCAGAACGAGCGAGAGACCTGGAGAACCGGCTCCGATGATTTGCAGATCGACACGGTGATTGACACGCTGTGCGCCGATTTGCGGGAGAAGGGGCGCCTCGGTGATGCTCGTCCGCCGAACCGCGAGCTCGCGGAGTTACTGGTCGACGAGTACGTGAAATTCCCCGCCCCTTTGACCGCGTGAGCGGTGCTGCTCACCCTCCAGTAGCCGCAATGCCCGGGCGCACGGGATCTGGTAAAGCATGGCCAGCATGGGTCTCTACGACCGATACGTCCTTCCGCGCATGATCAACCTTGCCTGTTCGTCCAAACCGAACATGAGGCAGCGTGAGAAGATCGTTCCGCTAGCCGAGGGCAAGGTGCTCGAAATCGGCATGGGGAGTGGGCTCAATCTTTCGTTCTACGACCGCGGGAAGGTCGACAAGGTCTGGGGGCTCGAACCCTCGGAAGGCATGCGGCAGCTCGCTCGGCGCAACCTCGGCGGCGCCGACCTCGACCTCGAGATGATTGACCTGCCGGGAGAGCAAATCCCGCTCGATGCGAACAGCGTCGACACCGTGGTCGTGACCTACACGCTCTGCACCATTCCGGACGTGCGCGCGGCGCTTCAGGGGATGCAGCGCGTTCTCCGCCCGGGCGGTAAGCTCCTGTTCTGCGAGCACGGGATTGCCCCTGACCCGAGTGTTGCCAAATGGCAGCACCGCCTCAACCCGACCTGGCGCGCCCTTGCCGGCGGTTGCAACATCAATCGCGACATTCCCGCGGTCTTGCAGGCCGCTGGCTTCAAGGTCGTGAACGACGAGCGGATGTACATCCCCGGAATCAAGGTCCTGAGCTACAATTATTGGGGTACCGCGGTCGCGGCCTGAACCCCAACTATTCGCAGACGATGACGACGTCTTCACCCCTCGTCTCGAAGGGCGCTTGCAGCGGACTGGGCGCGGGATCGCCGTCCAAGAGCAGGCCGCAGTCCTCGCAACGGACATTGGTCCACGCGGGATTCGGTGCGCCAGGCCCGCTCTGAAGCATGCCCTCGATCCAGCTTACGACTGTCGGGACGTTGCCCGTCGTATCGTCATAGACCTTGTCGTTGCCCCACATCGTGTGACGCGAGCCCGTCCCAAAGTAGTAGCGGTAGTTTGAGGGGACCGCCTCGTAGATGTCGAGGGACTGCGCGAGCGCCGTGTCACCGAACGCGCAGCTCGCCTCCCACCAGACGAAGCCTGCGAGCGGGCTTCCGTCGTTGAGCATGATGTTGAAGAAACCGGTCTGCCCTCCTTGGCCACCATCGTAGAGCGTCGAGTAGTGCGCCCAGTTGGTGTCTGGGAAATGGCTCGCGACCGCCTCAGTGTACCCGGGCATTCCGTTGCCTTCGGTGATGGACTCGATGACGCCAGGGATGTCCGGTAGGTTGGCAACGAAGTTCCAATTGGCGAACTCGTTTTGAAGGAACGCCTCCGTGATGACCCCGTTGCCAGCATCCGCGAGGATGTGCATCTGCGAGGCTGGCCAGACGTCATGAAGTAGCGGTGCATTGAACCAAGCGCCGTAAGCTCCCGCGCTCGACCCAGTTACGAACACTTCCTCCGGGTTGAGGAAGTGCTCGCGCGCCCAGCGCTCGGCGACTTTCGCGTTGTGAAAGCCCTTGTGCTCGACGGTGATGAGTGGCGTCGCCAAAATGAACGTCGCAGCTGCAGTAGGACACGAACACGTAGTGCCAGTCCCGGAAGGGGTTGTCGGGGTTGTCGAAATCAGCGAAACCGCTGTTCAATCCGTCGAGATTGGATGGGGGGGATGTGGAGCAAGTCGGGAAGCCGCATGTGACGTTGTTCCAGCACGCGCCCCCGCCCATGTAGTACATGACGAGCTTGTTGACCGTACCCCGCTTGCCAAAGAACCGGTACTGATCGCCTTGCATGCACTGCGGATCGTACGTGCGGCCGAGGTACTCGGTCTGGCCAGGCTCGATGGGGGTGAAGGCATCGCTTCCGAGTCCAGGCGCGACGATCGTATTGGTGACGGCCAACACGACGATGCCTTGCAGCTCCTCAGTTACCGATTCTACCGTTGCCGTCGTCGGACAGCTTCCGGCGGCGGCCTCATCCCATGCGGTCGAAAACGCCTCGAGCGCATCCGTCGTCGCTTGTGCGAGCGCCGAACCGTCGCTGTCGGCGGCTAAGTCGCTGATGTGATCCCCTTCGGCGTCGAGCATGGTCTCGCACGCGATGCCGAGCGCCGCCGAGAGCTCAGTCGCGCATGTCGCTTGGTCGGCAACGCCGAGGTCGAGCCCGTCGAAGATGCTCGCTGCAATGGCATCGACCGCGGAGCCGATCACCGCGGCGGCCTCGCTTGCGGGCCACGCGTGCTCCGCGCAGCTCGCGCCGGCATCTTCCGCAGCGCTCTCGGCCTCACTCCAACTCGCCTCGAGGGAGGCCCCCGCTGCTTGGACAGCCGCGTCGCGAGCCGAGTCGTCCTCGAGGATCGCCCAACTCGCCCACGCGTCCGAGACCGCGTTACAGAAACTGCCTGCCGCGGCTTGCTTCGCGCCCACGCACACGTTGGCTGCATAAGGCTCGGCAAGGGGCGTGCCCCCTTCGCCACCAGCACCGCCGCCATCACCCGCGGTGCCCCCCGTACCCGAGCTGCTGTCGGAGCACCCAATGTTCAACGCCAGCGGCAAGGCAACTAGCGCGATGAGAGCGAAGTTCTTGAAGTCCACATCCACCTCCACAGACTCGCATTTTGTCGTCTGTGAGGACGGGTTTCGTCAAGCGCAGAATCTGCGCTCGCACCGACGGATTCGATTAGTCGTGGATCGTGACTTTGATCATCTGCACGGGAGTGACCGGCCGGTCGCCGGCGGCGGTGGGCGTGGTCTCGATTGCCTTGATGACGTCCATGCCGCTCACGACCTTGCCAAACACCGGGTGCTTCGAGGGTCCGGGCGAAAACCAGTCGAGGTAGGCGTTGTGCACGGTGTTGATGAAGAACTGGGAACCGCCGCTATTGGGCCGGCCGGTGTTCGCCATGGATAGGGTACCCGGCTCGTTGGAAATCTTGGCGTCGGCGGGGTGCTCGTCTTGGATGTTGCCGTTGGGGCTCTCGCCGGTGCCCGCGCGCGGGCTCTTCGGGTCGCGGCTGTGCGGGCATCCAAACTGAATCATGAAGCCGTCAATCACGCGGTGGAAGTGGAGCCCATCGTAAAAACCGGCCTTCGCCAGGTCGATGAAATTCCCGGCTGTGACGGGCATCTTGTCTGTGAAAAGCTCGACTTCGACGTTGCCGAGCGAAGTCTCGAAAGTAGCGGTCGGGTTCGACATGCCGATGGCGTATCAGCTTTCGCCGGCGGCGCCAGCTGCTAGAACAGCTAGCCCATGAGCGTCACTTCCATGCGTCCTCTGGCTGCGCTCCGCGCGATTCGTCGTGTCTTTGCGGACCCGGATGCGACCGAGCACGTGTTCGAGGTCATCGACGCCCTGCAAGGCCCAAACCTCAAGTGGATGCGCGCGCGCCTTCAACGAAGCGCGACAGGCCGTCGGCTTCTGGCCAGCAAGCCGAGCGTGCTTCCATTGCTCAGTGATCGGGAGGCGCTTCGCGCGTTGCCCGAAGGGAGCCTCGGGCGGGCATACCTCGGGTTCGTGGAGTCCGAGGGGATCAGCGCCGACGGGCTGGTCGAGGCGTCGGAGTACGTCCGCGAAAGCGTCGACGGCGAGTTCCTCTGGATCAAGGATTGGCTCCGCGACACACATGATCTTTGGCACACCGTGCTCGGCTACCAGGGCGACTTGGTTGGTGAGGCCGCTCTGCTGGCGTTCAGCCACTACGAAACCAAGAACCTGGGGGTCGGTGCCATTGCGGCACTCGCTTGGTTGAAGCTCGGGCGCGTCACCGATCCGAAGCTCGGAGCGCGTGGCACGGTTCGCGGCGGCCGACGACTTGCGAAGCAGGCCGCGTGGTTCCTCGAGGTTCCCTGGCACGAATGGCTCGACCGGCCCCTGGCGGACGTGCGGCGCGATTTGGGCGTCCTGGCGCCTGTGAGCTACCACCCCGTTCGTTCGAGCGAAGTAGATCTCTCCCTTACGCCCACTTGATCGGCTACCCTTTGGAGGTGGGGAAGGGCGTTTCGATTCTGTGCTTGCTGGTGGGTGGCTTGCTCTCAGCCGCGGCACTCGGACTGTTGCCCCACGACTACGTCGTGATCCATGCGCCCCGGAGTCTTCTTCTTGGCGGGGGTGCGATGCTCGTTTTGATCGGCTTCATGGCGTTGGCGCGCGACCACCGCCTCAGTGACACGCTTGCGTCGCTCTTCCTGCTCGGAGTCGCCGGCGGCGCTGGCTGGCTGACCTTCTACGCCCCCGAAGGCACGCTGCATCGCTACGTCCCGTTCATCCCGCAGTCCGTCAACGAAGCGCTCGCACGTCTACTGTTCGGCTTGGGCGCGGCGGCTTGTGTCGGCATGGCGATCTGGGGCTTGAGGCGGATCCTGCGGTAGCAGCGGGAGTGTCAGCGCACTGCGCAGATCCTTTGTCGCACGGCAGGCTTTGGATCTCCCTCATACCCGTGTTCGTACTCGATCACCGTCAGCTCCGAGAAGGCCTTCAACAACTCCTTTTCACGGAGCAGGAAGCTCGGGTTGCTCGGTCGGCCGTGCTTCTCGTTGCCTTCTGCGAAGGTTTCGTAAATCAGCACACCTCCGGGTGTCAGCGATTGAGCGAGGATCGGCAGGAGAGGCCGGTGCAGGTAGTTGTTCACTACGATTCCGTCGAACCTGCGTCCGGGCAAGGGCCAGTCGGCGTTCTCCAGGTCGGCTTGAACCAGCTCGACGCCATCGTCCTCCGCGAGATCCGTCATCCGAGCCACATCGATGTCGATGGCGACGACGCGAAATCCAAGCTGGCGCAAGTAGCGGGCATGGCGGCCGCTCCCTGCCGCAAGATCGAGCACGGTTCCCCCTTGGCGGATGCTTGGCGCAAAGCGAACCACCCACTGGGAGGGAGGCGGCACTCAGATTCCGAGGTTTGAGAGCGCTTCGGAGACGCTCCTCAGGGTCTCGGCGAACCTCGGGTGCGAGGTCTCGAGCTCCTCGATGAGAGAGGACACCCGTTGCCCGAGCGTCTCCTCTTCGGCCCGCTCGCGCTCGTCCTCGCTTCGGCTGAGCGCCTCTTGGATCTCCTTGGCCGCCTGCAGCAGGGCTTGGCGATCGTCAGCTGCGATCTCTTGGGCTGATTCGAGCTCTTGGTGCAGCGCTTGCAGCGCGTCGCTTAGTTGCTGACGAGGCATACTCCAATAGTGACGCGATCCGTTTCACATGGGAAGAGCCGGACCACCTTTTTCGGCTCGCAGGGGTGCGGGAGCTTGTCCGCAGCGACTCTCTAACCTCCCAAAGCCCCTGCGGCGCGGCCCGTGACGAGCGGGAGATCGAGATATGTCTTGATCCCTTGCTCGGCGCCGCACACGTATGGAATCGCGCTCACGCAATGCACGGCGGTCGCGACGATCCCCGGGTTCCGTTCGAGTCCGGCCTGAATCGATTCGGGGTGGAGGCCGTGGAAGGTGGTCTTGATCGTGGGGTCGCCGGTGACTTCGACCTCGAATCGCTCGCCTTCGGGCCCGAAGCTCCAAGCCGGGTCGAGGTGTTCCTCGCCCATGAACCAGTT
>Ga0111160_1140_pt1 | contig 10569 bp, 8 predicted proteins | sample DeeMarSeWOR28_12_FD_80265 | JGI IMG/M metagenome (GOLD analysis project Ga0111160, IMG submission 80265) | Myxococcales bacterium SG8_38_1
CACATAGACTTTCCTCGCAGAGCGGTTCGCGCTCTATATCGTTCATCCATTCGACTACGACGATGCCTCGACCGGCACCGGACACGCGGTCACACTCGTCGCACAACTGAGGGACGCTTCTGGCACCATCTTGGATGGCCGTGACGACCGCCCTACCCGCGTCGCTCCGCAAGGCGGTCGAGGCTGCGGCCGTCCCCATTCGCTATCGCGATGGTGCGCTGATTCAGTCCCGGGGCGACGCCACGCCGGGTCTCTCGGTCGTTCGTGCCGGCGCGGTGCGCATCCGCAACATCGGTGCCGACGGCAGCCATCTCACGACCGCGGTCTTCGGGGCGGGCCAGACCTTTGGCGAGATGACGCTGTTCGGCGACCTCCCTCGAACCTTCGATGCGCGTGCGTTCGGACCGACGACCATCGACCACGTGAGCCAGGAGCGATTCGAGCGCCTGCTCGACGAGCATCCTGCGCTGAGCCGCTTCATCCTCCGCTCGCTGATCCTCCAGCTTCATGCCGCACTCGAGTTCATCGATGATGCGAGGCGGCTTCCGCTATTGGTTCGGGTCGCGAAGCTGCTTGCGGACATGACGCGATTCGCCGCCGACAAGGCTACCCTCGAAACCACCCAAACCTCGCTCGCCAATACGCTTGGCGTCACACGGGTCTCGGTCGCCAATGCACTTGCGGAGCTCGAACGGGAGGATGTGGTGGTCCGAGGCTACGCCCGGATCGAGATTCCAGACGTGACCGCGCTTCGTCCGTGGGTCGATGCGCGCGCGGAGCTCTCGCCGGTGGGAGCGCACGGTCCGGGATGACGCAGTGACCGTCCGGCTCAACGCAGCCTCTTGCCGCCAAGAAGCGACACTAGGCTTGCGGGGACCATGGTGCGAGGTCGACTGCTAGTCGCCGGCCACCCCTGCGAGCGCCCGGACCTCTTCGACGAGCGACCGGGTCGCCGCGTTGCGCTGCTGCGCAGTCCAGAAGTTCTTCAGTGGGTCGACATCCATGACGGGGCTCGCATGGTCGCCAAGCTGTAGCTCGCGATGAATGGCGCCGGGGAGCGCCGTACTTTCGCGCGGAACCAGGCCGTCATTGGGAACTCCAACGATGGTGTTCATGTAGGTGTTGGTCAGGTCCATGAGGCCGATCGTAGCCACGGCCGCGTCGAGGGCGTTGGTCACGCGCTGTCGAATGAGGCTTACGGCGGCGGCGGTCGAGCGTCTGACGACGCCAGGGATGTCGAGTGGGGTGTCCCAGTAGTTGTCGATGACGATCTGGGTGATCTGGGAGATGATGGCGGCGTTGAGAATGCTGCTTGCAAAGGCGCTCGCGAAGCCGGTCACGGTGCCGCTCGCTTCGTAGGTGGTGTACGCGGAGATGACGGGAATGGCCGTGGTGAGATCGCCGATGTCTGTTGCGCCTGGGTCGTCGACGGCGCGAGCCGCCATGTACGTCGCGCGCGCTGACGTCTTGAGGTCGTCGAGCGATTCGCCGTTGCCGTCGAAGACGCCCAACAGCACCGCGTTGATGTTGGACGGTGCCGGATCCGCGACAGGTGAGCCGTAGAATGGGGCCTGAAGGGCGACCCACCCTATGACGGTGTCGCCCAGGAGGTCGCTCGCCTCGGGACGAAGAAGCGCTTCGAGCGTGTCCAAGCCGCCCTTGCTGTGCGAGACGATGGTGATCTGCTTTCGTTGAGTACGCGCGTCGAGAAGATACTCGAGAATGGCGCCGGCGTTGCTCTCGACGCTTTCGATGCTGTCGAAGCTGGCGGACTCGTGAGAGATGTTCCTGGCCTCGTCTCCAAAGTCCATCTCTTGTGTGTGGAACGAAACGAAGCCGCCCGGCTCGATGATCGACACAGTCGGAAGGGCGTCCGCGATGGCATCCCCGATCGGGATGTTGATGCTCTGGTTCAGCGGAAGGTCGATGTGCACGTTCAAGCTTCGTGCTCTCCGTTCAAGCGCAGCGTCGAGCTCGTTTTGAACATAGCGACTCAACGATTCGTAGAGCTCGGACATGAAGCCACCGACGAACAGCACCTCCTGCGTTTTCGCTGGAGAGACGATCCCGCCCGTTCCCCCTGAAGCGCCTGCGCCGGCATTCCCTCCGTGTGCGCCTGCACCTGCTTCGCCACCGGCACCGCCCGCAGCCGCGGCGCCGCCGGTGCCGCCTGCGCCCGTGCCACCTGTGCCCGCTGAGGGATCCGTCGAATCGCTGCAGCCCAACAGGCCCACGGCGAGGAGCGCTGCCAGCGGCAAACGGATGCACTTGAGTAGATTAGAGCTAGCCATGGTGGCGCTCGGTGAGAAGCAGGCGAAGGGCGAGAGTCTCATCCTGAGGCGTGCGGAGCAACGGGTTTTGGTCAAACAGGTGATCAAACGAGCGCTTCTCGAGGTCCGCATCCTTGGTCTCGCTCAGTTCGAAGCTCGGGCCGACGTCATTCGGTGCCTTTAACCAACAGCCAGAGGCCGAAGATGAGCTCGAACGCGCCGCCCGCGGAGTAGAGAACGGTTTCGAGCATCAAGGGGTGGTCCGGGACGAGGATACTGACAAGTGCAAGCACGAGCATCGACGAGTAAGTGAAGATGCCCCAGCCGGCCAAAGGCCTCGGGACGAGCCTCGACTTGAAGAGCAAGTAGCAGAAGATGGTCGCGCCTACGCCGATGAATACGAGCACGAGGTCGAGGCCTGCGGTTCGCGCATCGAGCAAGGAGCCTGCCAGCGCGTGGAGTTGATCGGGTGTAGCGGCAGCAGCGGAGCCCTCGGCGCTGAGCAGGTACCAGACCGCGAAGCTCAACAGTATGGTGGCGGCGCCGAGGATCGCCTCCGCCATGCGAAAGAGCAGCGCGAGCAAGGCTAAGTTTTCGTGGACGTTTCTGAGGACGACGAAGAGCGCCCAGGAGGCGACGACGACGCTCACGTAGATGACGAGGACGAGGACGATGCCGAGTCGAAACCTGAGGGGATGGGCAAGAATGTTGGCGGCGGTCACGGCGTCATCGCCCGGAACGATGAGCTCTGACTCCACGAGCCCGCCGTACACGAATGCGGCGAGCACGATTGCAAGGTAGGCCCCACCTGCGATCCGTCCGTAGAGGCGGCGGGCGGCGAGCGTTTGCGCGGTGGTATCGAGACGCATGCGGTGAGAGTATCGCGCCGAGGCCGCCGGAGACTGAACAGGCCGCGCGGCCTGTTGTTTTTGTCGCTTTTTCGAGCAACTTCTGGGGGCGGAGGCCGATGATGGGGTGAGCGACCGGCTGCTAGAGCTGGCGCGGGCTCTTTGACGACCGAGATGCCACCAGCCGCCTGCCAGCGAGTCCCATCGGGCAGCGAGCGAAGAGTGACGTATGGCCCACTGCAGGTCGTCGCCCTGCCATGGGTCGTCATCACTTTCGTTGGGTGCGCAGAAAGCGCGGGCGAGGCGGATGGGCGGTCAACTTGGTGCGAGGCGTACCCGCGGTCGTTCAGCGCAGAGCTCCGTTCGGCATCATTTCCCGATCCACCGGTGGGTGCCGTCGTGGGAGGCATCTAGCCCAGTTCACGTGAGATAACGGTTTTCGACGGCCTCGATGATCTCGCGTCGCAGGCCTTCGATGGACCGATCGTGGTCGAACCGTTCTTCTACGGCCAGGACGATGCCGGCGAGCTTCTCATCCTGGAGAACGCCGTCGACCCAACGCGAAAAGTCCGCGTTCGCCAAGTGATGGGAAACCACCAAGGGGTCAGCGCGGAGAAGCTCTCTTCGAAACTCGAGCAAGTTGTCGGCCACGGCGCCCGTCGGCCCAGAAGGGCCACGAAAACGAAATGCTTTCTCCCATGGCAGATGAGCCTCGGCGTATTTGTGCCAGTGACGTACATGACGAACCCAGCGCGGCCCGAGATCAAACACGTGCGCCTCGGAAGGCTCTGCGAGTCGTAGGAGCAAAGCTTGCCCCTTTTTGAGGTGCGGCAGAGGCTCCGCGAGCGAGCTCGCGAGGCTCTCGATCTCGCCTCGCATCGATGCGGAAAGCCCTCCTTCGCCAGCCAGTGCAACGAGGTGGTCGAAATCGAGCCCGCTCGATCCGCAGAGTCGGAGCGGATCATAGGTAACTAGGCAAATGCCTTTCTCTCCGTCTCGGAAGGAGCCACAAGCGACGCTGTGCGCGCCGAAAGGCACGTGCGCCTCGTCCACGATGAACCAATGCGGCAACCCGCTCTGTTTGCGTTCCTCTCGCAGCTCTCGAAAGAGCTCGGAAAGATAAGCGGGTTGATCCTTTGAGCTCATGAGGGTCAGATCAACTACGAGGCTGCCAAGACTATTTCGGAGCAGCGCGCGGATTTCGGTTGGGGGCGGAACGCCGCCGCGTCCTCCGACAGTCGACACGCCCGGCAGACGGCCGAGCGGCGCATGATCGCCCTCCGGGTCGATGATGCACAGTGAGTAGTCGAGCTCGAGAAGGCGTTCGGCCAGCAGCCCAGCCACATAAGACTTGCCCACTCCGCTGGCGCCAATCACAAGAACGTTCGCGTTGGATGCGGGCAGCGTGACCAACTCGCCGTTGCTCGAGGTGCCAAGTGGGATGCGCCAACGGCTCGACGGTGGTGGTGTGCCTTCACCACGAAGCACTGGTCCGCGGAGCAGCTCCAGGACGCCAGCGCCATTGGGGGCGTCGAGAACGATGTCCGCATGCTGACGGAGCGATGGCGTTGCATTCGCCACGGCCACCCGCAGCTCGCAGCGATCGAGCAACGCGAGATCGTTTTCCGCGTCTCCAATCGCCACGGCACTGTGGTAGGAGAGGCCGAGCTCGCGAAGTGCTTGCGAGACGCCAGAGCCCTTCGACACACCTGCGGGCAAGACCATCAGTGCCTCGCGGTTTCGAACGAGCTGGCAGTCCGAGCCGATTCGTCTGAGCTCCTTCAGGACGGCAACCTCGTGCTGTCCATCACAGGCAAGCAAGACCTGCCCTCGCTTGAATGAGATCCCTCGGCTCACCAGGGGCTCGTCCAGCTCGAAAGGAACCGGCGCCGTGACTGCCCGAGAGATGCCAGCGACCCGAAGCACGGCTCCGTTTTCGGCGACGATGAAATCGAAGCAATCATCGACGCGAGGGAACACTTGAGCAAGCTCCGAAAAGACGCGGCCGGTCACCAGGATGACTTTGACGCCGGCCTCGCGAACTTCTTCGAGAGCCGCGAGCACATCGAGCCGGGGATGGTCTTCCTCGGTCAATGTCCCATCGTAATCGATGGCGATCGCGTGATAGCTCTGCGCCACTCGCGCGCAAGTCTACTCTCGACGGCCACGGCGGCAATCCGCAGCGATCCATGGGCGCCTTCCGCATCGCTAGTCCCGCGGTCGATGTCACCGCGGGCGTGCTAGTAGTCGAAGATGATCGGCGCGTGGTCCGAGAAGCGGGGCTCAGTCGCAATGGCGACGCGGCGAGCGCGTGAGGCGAGGCTCGGCGTTGCGACCTGGTAGTCGAGGCGCCAACCAACGTTGCGCTCGCGTGTGGTGGGGTGGCGGTTGGACCACCAGGTGTACTGCCCGGGCTCGTCGTTGAGCTCGCGGAAGACGTCGACGAAGCCAAATGGGCCGAAGACTTCGTCGAGCCAGGCGCGCTCTTCGGGCAGAAAGCCCGAGCGGTCGCGGTTGGCTCGTGCGTTCTTGAGATCGATTTCCTTGTGCGCGATGTTCCAATCTCCGCAGAGCAGGTAGTCACGTTTACTCTTGGCGAGCTTCGCAAGGTTGGCGCCCTGCTCTTTCATGAAACGAAACTTCGCTTCCTGTCTCACCTCGCCGCTCGATCCGGCCGGAACATAGATGGAGACGATGCTGAGCTTCCCAATGCGGGCTTCGAGGTAGCGGCCCTCGGGGTCGAACTCTGCGGAGCCGAAGCCATGGACGATGTCGTCGGGCTCTTGCCGGCTAAAGAGCGCGACGCCACTATAGCCCTTCCGCTCGGCGGGCTCATAGAAGCAATGGTAGCCAGGGGGTGGAGGCTCGTGCGCGCGCAGCTGCTCCGGATGCGCCTTGATCTCTTGCAGGCAAACGAAGTCGGCGTCTTGCTCTGCGAGCCAATCGTAAAAGCCCTTGCGTATGGCCGCGCGAAGGCCGTTGACATTGAAGGAAATGATGCGCATCGCGCGAGGAGCTTAGCTGAGTCTGCGCCGTAGTGTCGTCCGTGGTTCGTGCTAAAGCACGGGTCTCTGCCCTTTCATGCAAGCAATCATCTCCATCGCAAAGCTCAACAAGACCTACGAGTCGGGGTTCCTGGCGCTAAGGGACGTGGATCTCGAGATTCGACGCGGGGAGATCTTCGCGCTCTTGGGACCGAATGGGGCGGGAAAGACGACGCTCATCAGCATCGTTTGCGGAATTGTGAATCCTACTTCGGGGGTCGCCCGGGTCGATGGGCATGACGTCGTCGCGGATTATCGGGCGTCGCGTTCGCTAATTGGCTTGGTGCCACAGGAGCTTTCCACCGACGCCTTCGAGACTGTCTGGGCTACGGTGAGCTTCAGCCGGGGCCTTTTTGGCAAGGCTCCGAACCCGGCGCACATCGAGAAGCTGCTTCGCCAACTTTCGCTTTGGGACAAGAAGGACGAGAAGATCAAGGATCTCTCCGGCGGAATGAAGCGGCGGGTCATGATTGCCAAGGCCTTGTCTCACGAGCCGTTGATTCTCTTCCTCGACGAGCCGACCGCCGGCGTCGATGTAGAGCTTCGCCGGGAGATGTGGGAGATGGTCCGGGGCCTTCGCGAGAGCGGGGTGACCATCATCTTGACGACCCACTACATCGAGGAGGCCGAAGAGATGGCGGACCGAGTCGGGGTGATGAGCAAGGGCGAAATCATCCTGGTGGAGGAGAAGGAGAGGCTGATGCGCAAGCTCGGGAAAAAGCAGCTGAGGCTGCACTTGCAGGGCCCCTTGGCGCGGATTCCCGATGAGCTCCTCGGGCATCCACTCGAGCTTTCCGAGGATGGGACCGTACTGGTTTACACGTTCAATGCGCAGGGGGAACACACCGGGATTGCTGCGCTCTTACAGAAGCTCAATGAGCACGGAGTGCACTACAAAGACATCCAGTCGACCGAGAGCTCGCTCGAAGAGATTTTCGTGAGCCTGGTGAACGAGGAGCGATGAGCTTTTATTCCGGACGCACGCTGATGCAGAGTATCGTCGCGCCGGTGCTCTCGACCTCGCTTTACTTCATCGTGTTCGGGTCGGCGATTGGGTCGCAGATGGTCGAGATCGACGGGGTCAGCTACGGCGCGTTCATCATCCCGGGGCTGACGATGCTGTCACTGCTGAACCAGAGCGTTTCGAACGCCTCGTTTGGGATCTACATGCCGAAGTTCTCGGGAACGATTTACGAGGTGCTCTCTGCACCGATTTCATACGTGGAGATCTTGCTCGGCTATGTCGGGGCGGCGGCCACGAAGTCGTCAGTGCTTGGTGTTCTGATCTTGGTGACGGCCCGCTTCTTCGTGGACTACGAGATCGCCCATCCGTTTTGGATGGTCGGCTTCCTGGTGCTCACGGCGGTGACGTTCAGCCTCTTTGGGTTCATCCTCGGCGTCTGGGCCGATGGCTTCGAGAAGCTGCAGGTCGTGCCGATGATGATCATCACCCCCCTCACGTTTCTCGGCGGCAGCTTCTATTCCATCGACATGTTGCCGCCGTTTTGGCAGAAGGTGACGCTGCTCAACCCGGTGGTTTACCTGATCAGCGCGTTCCGCTGGAGCTTCTACGGGCTCGCCGACGTGAGCGTGGGGCTGAGCGCGGCGATGATTCTGCTCTTCTTGGCGGCGTGCCTACTCGTCGTCCGCTGGATGTTCAAGACCGGCTATCGGCTCCGAGCGTGAGTGGAGAGGGAGCCCGTGCTGGCTACAGCTCGCAGGCCAGTCTGTCGCTGAGGTCGACACACTCCGGAGCCACCGTCGCTTCGAAGTCGGTGTAGCAGTCGCACCCCTGGGGACATCTCGTCGACGTACAAATATTGTCCCAAACGGCTCTGCCCGAGATCGTGCTGCCGTCGAAGGTCCCGCTGATCTCACAGGGCCCCCCCGAGCAGTCGTTGGTCGTGCCGCTGAAGGAGTCGCCGTACGGAGTCGTCGATTGGGGAACGACGCGGGGAAAGTGGATTTCGAGCTGGCTGCCCATCTGCATGACCCTGATGCCGGACGGTTTGACGGCACCCAGGTCGTCCACGTCGACGCATTGGGCGGTGCCATGGAGGATCGTGGTCACCGGCTCTCCGATGTCGCCATCGATGGTCACGCGAGCGCTGGCAGTCAGGCTCGGATTGGCGACGCTGGTCGCGGTCACGGTGAACGTACCCGCACTGCCTCCCGCCACGAAGAGGCCGCTCTCGTCGATGCTCCCGCCGTCGGCCGCCCAGGTGACCTCCTCGGTGATACCGAGAAGCTCTGCCGTGAACTGTTGGCTGGTACCGGGTGCGAGCGTGATGGCGCCCGGCGAGACAACCAAGCCCCGGACGATGAATGCCTGTTGGCAGACGGACTCTCCGACGAGGCGGCTCGCGAAGCCTCCGATGCCGATGCAGGCGTCCACTTCGATTTCCACCGACGGGCTGTCGGGCGTGAGCGTCACCTCGACCCGGCCGCTCTGGTCGGTGAATTCCTGCGCGTCTGCAGGCGTCGCGCCGGTCGTGAGCACGTTCACCACCATACCGAATGAAAACTCGGTTGGACCCTCTGCGAAAGCAAAGCCCACGACGACTTCGAGGAGCGCCGGCTCGCCGAGAGCCGGGGCCGCGGGGAACGAGGTGCTCTCGAACACGACCTGCACGCAGAGCTCGTCGACAACGGCTTGCCGATCAAGGCCATTGGCGGCGAGCGCGTCTTCAGGGAGCACGGACTCCGCGCGGCGCTGCCAGAGCAACACGTTCTCGGCCTCCACGAAGCTCCCCTGCCGCTCGCAGAGGTCGTTAGCGCGAGCGATGGCTGCCTTGAGTGCTGCGGCAGCCAAATCGTGACTCTCGGAAACGAGCTCGAACACATCGACCTGCTCCAAGGCTCCTTCGGCGGTGAGCCAACGCCGGTAGCCGGCCAGCGCTCGCTCGAGCGCCGCATCGTTCGACACCGCCGCTTGAAGGTCGGGCTTGACGCGCGTTTCGGCGGGCGTTGCGGCACCGCTACCGGCGCCGCTGAAGTGAAGGATCGGGAGCGTGAACGAATCGCCCGCCGCATCGGCCAACGTGAGCGCGAGGTTTTCACCTTCGCCGTCATAGGTGAAGCCCGCGAGGAGCTCCTCGCTACCGAGGCTCGATGCTTCCGGAAGCGTCACGCTGAGGGTCGCCGTCCGAAACAGCTCGAGGCCGCTCGGCTCGAAGTGCACGCCCGCCACCAGGCCCCCGGACATGGGCAGGTCGTCGATGCCGAGGATGGGCGTGAGCGAGATCTCGGTGTCTTCGATCAGTGCCTCGGCCGGAATCGCGAGTGTGTACTCAGTGCCGTCGGCCGCCGTCGCTGCGACGCTCCCGCCATCAGGCCCAATCGATGCGCTCGCTTCGCGGTCCGTATCGAGGACCGGCGAAATCGACGGCCCCTGCTCGGGGTCGCCGCCATCGCTTCCGCATGCGCTCGCGCCAAGGACCGTGAGTGCCGCCACTACGGCGGCCGCCTGTCGCGCACATACGGCGCCTCGCTTTACCAAACTACGCATATGGCCTCGCTTTCTATGAAGAAAAGTGGTCCTTGGAGAAGGGCTAGCGCTCGGAGCGCCTGTCTTTCTCGGGGCATACGCCGATGCGGCGCGTTTGGATTAACTGGGCGCTCCGCGACCGCTTGTGGGCTCGGGCTCACGGGATGCGGGTGCTGCTCACGTTGAGGTCCGTGTCGAGCTCGTCGAGGCTCCAGCTCTCGTTGATCTGGTCGCCCGAGGCTCCAATCGTGAGGTTGCCGAACTCGGGGGTATTGCGGTAACCACCCGCGATGCCCGCGCCGAAGGCTTTGGTGTATGGGTCCGAGGTTCCGTCGCCCACACACTGCCCGCTGACCGGCTCGCCTGGCGCCAACAGCACGAGCTGAATGAAGAACGAGCGGTAGAGCGATGGAATGTCGCCGGGGAGTGTCCCGCGAAGATAGGGTGCGACGTCGAAGATCGAGGCGAAGACGTCGGCCTCAGTGAGGACCCCGCTGCCTGATCCGAAGCAGACCGTCGTTCCGAGACTGTACTCTTCCTCGTATGTCCAGGAGGCGCGGAGGTCGGTGAGCTCGTAGAAGCCACCGAGGAACGCAAGCCCCGGAATCGCGTTCGGTGGCAAGATCACGGTCGCGAATGGAACCTGGCCGTTCGACTCGTAATCGGAACCGGTGAAGGTCGTCTCCCGGATTCCCGCCGTCCCGGTCCAGGCGCCGCAACCGATGTTCGTCGTGAAGAGTCGCGGCGCGAGCCCGACGGGGCGCGCATAGAAGGGCTTGTCGGAACGGTGCTCGGCGTTCACGAAGATCAGAACGAGCTCCTCGAGGCTCTCGCTCCCGACTTCTTGGCAGAAGGGAGCAAACGCGACGTCCGTGAGATCCAGGGGCGTCGATTCCCAATTGCCGTTCTGCTTGGCGAGC
>Ga0111160_1113_pt1 | contig 10428 bp, 10 predicted proteins | sample DeeMarSeWOR28_12_FD_80265 | JGI IMG/M metagenome (GOLD analysis project Ga0111160, IMG submission 80265) | Myxococcales bacterium SG8_38_1
CCCGACGCGATCGTCACGGAGAGCTCGATCCAGCGTGCGGTCAGCTTGGCGCGCAGCGCACTCGGCGAGCGCGGGCCGGCGCTGATCCAAACGTTTCCCCGGCAGGGCTATCGCTTCGTCGGCGAGCTTCGGACGGAGCAGAAATCCGGCTCCCGGGCCTCGTTTCGACCGCGCTACGCCCAAAGCGGTGACGTCCACGTCGCGTACACGACTCTCGGCGCGGGCGACACCGACATCGTGGTCGTGAATGGTTGGATCATGCCGATGCGTGCGATGTTCCAGCACCCGGATATGCGCGCTGCGATGGAGGCGCTCGCGAAGATCGGGCGGGTCATCACGTTCGACAAGCGGGGCACGGGGCTCTCGGATCGGGTGAAAGATCTCCCCGCCCATGAGCAACGCATGGACGACCTTCGCGTGGTGCTCGATGCGTGCAACTCGAAGAGGGCCGTCATCCTCGGCTACTCGGAGGGTGGTGCTCTCGCCATGCTCCATGCGGCGACGTATCCCGAGCGTGTACAAGGACTCATCCTCTGCGGTGCATTCGCACGCATGACCAAAACCCAGGATTACCCGTGCGGGTACGCGCCCGAAGACATGGACAAGCTCAAGAGCTACATCCGAGGGGCCTGGGGCAAGGGAGCGTCGCTCCGTCCGATTGCGCCGCTAGAAATCAGGAAGGACAGCGAGTTCCTCGATTGGATCGCTTTCGCTGAGCAGGAGGGCACGAGCCCCGGTGGTGCCCTCGATCTTCTCGACATGAACATGCAGATCGACCTCCGCGTTCTGCTGCCGGCCATCCGCGTGCCGACTGTCGTCTTGCAAGCCGACCAAGACGCGATGATTCACCCAGGCAACGGAAGGTACCTCGCGGACCGCATCCCGAACGCGCGGTACGTCGAGGTCCATGGCGGCGACCACACAATCTTGTTCCGCAACCAACATGAGATCTTGAATGCTGTGAGCTGGGTGCTCGCGCAGGGGGCTCCCGAGCTCGAGGAGGATCGCTTCCTCAGCACCGTTCTGGTTGGCCGCTCGGATCAACCCATCGACCAAGACACGTGGCACGATCAGCTAGGGCGTTTTCGAGGCCAGGCGGTGCCGGGAAAGCAGCACGCGTATTTCGACGGTCCGATTCGCGCGCTTCGATGCGGCGCGGCGATCGCCAAAGCATGTGGAGCGTCGCTTGGAGTGCACACGGGGCAGGTGTTGCGACAGGGCACGGCGGTGAGCGGTGCTGCGTTCGACGTCGCCGAGGCCATCGCGGCGCAGGTGCCCCCCGGGCAAGCCTGGGCGTCTCGCGTGCTGGTCGACTTGGTGCCGGGGAGCGACCTCGAATTCTCGGAAACGATCGCTTTCGTGCGCTCGAACGGCCGCGAAATCGGGCTGCTTTCAGTTCAGGCGCAGAGCTAAGAATTCGGTAAGGGCCCCAAAAGGACCTTCGCAGGCCTCCTCCGTACGTTGGGAACCAAGGAGGCCAAAATGCCATACAGCAACGCCGCTGAGATTCTCGAAACCCCAGTCACCACCCACGAGGTTCGCGTCCCGAACCGCTTCAACGGACCCCCGGGCTCCGGCAACGGCGGGTGGAGCGCAGCCCTGCTCGGCAAGCACCTCGGACCCGAGGTCGAGGTCACACTCAAACGCCCAATCCCGCTCGACCGCGACATCCGGGTCATCGCCAACGGGAGCTCCGCCGTCCTCGTGGATGGCGATTCTGAAATCGCCAGCGCGCGAAGCGCCGAGCTCGAGCTCGACATCCCCGAGGCGATTAGCTTCGCGGAAGCTGCGCGGGCTCGCGCGACTTTCGCCGGCTACCAGGATCACCCGTTCCCCAAGTGCTTCGTCTGCGGCACCGGCCGCTGCTGTGGTGAAGGTATGTGCCTGTTCACCGGCCCGCTCGACAAAGGCATCGTCGCGAGCTCGTGGGTCCCCGACGCGGAGTTCGTCACTGAAGAAGGCGAGATCGCGCCGGAGCTGATCTGCGCCGCCCTCGACTGCCCGGGGGCCTGGGGTCTGATTGATCGCTACGGCATCGAGGGCCCCATCGTGCTCGGTCGGATGACCTACCGATTCGACAAGCCGATCTATGCAGGCGAGCGCTACGTCGTCATGGGCTGGGCCCAGGGCCGCGAAGGCAGGAAGCTGTCCTGCGGAACCGCGGTCTACGACGCGGAAGGAGCCGTATGCGCCGCGGCGGGGGCTACTTGGATTGAGTTGCGGTAGCGACCGAGGCGCAGCCCACGGCAGGCGGTAGCGCAAGCCCGAAGGACGAAGCCCTGCGCGAAGCGCCGGCCGCTGACGCTGGCGCGGAAAGAGTGTATGAAACCCCGATGAAAATCGGAATCGTCCCCATCAACGTCGGCGGTCCACGAACCGCAGAGCGCATGATCGAGGTCGCGCAGCATGCGGAAGCCGCCGGCATCGAGTCGGTCTGGACCTTCGAGCACGTGATCGTGCCTATCGACTACGACTCGAAGTACCCATACGACCGCTCGGGGAAGATGCCGATCGCGCCTGAGGGCTGGTTCATCGACCCGCTCATCGCGCTGTCCCACGTGGCCGCGGCGACCAAGACGATCCGCTTGGGGACCGGCGTCAACATCTTCCCGCAGACGAATCCGCTGTTGTTTGCCAAACAAACGGCGTCCATCGACGTCTTGAGTAGGGGGCGGTTGACGCTTGGGCTGGGCATCGGCTGGCTCGCCGAGGAGTACCAAGCGATGGGGACACCGTTCGAACGCCGCGGCGCCCGTTTCGATGACTACCTGGCAGCGGTCAAGAAGGTGTGGACTGGCGAGGTCGTCGAGCACAACGGCGAGTTTCTCTCGTGGCACGGCTTCAAGAGTCACCCAACGCCCGCGCAGAAGCCCCACCCCCCGATTCTAATGGGCGGCACGACGACCAAGACGCTTCAGCGCGTCGTGAACGTCGCCGACGGTTGGTACGCGCCGAGCGACTCGCAGAAGCTCTTGAACGAAAAGCTCGCCGAGTTACGTCAGCTGGCGGACGCAGCAGGACGCCCTTTCGACTCGCTCGACATCACGACGAGCTGGCGCATCGGCGCGCGCCCCGACGCGCTCCCCGAATTCGAGGCGCTTGGGATCAACCGCGTGGTTGTGCTGCTGGGAGCGACCGGCGAGAGCGACCCGAAGAAGGCGATCGACCTGATCGCCTCTCGGGCCGGCCTTTGAAATGAACTAGCTACTCGGGGTGGCAAATCCGACTAGAGGCAGCCGCCCCATGCCTCAGCTTCGTCGAAGCAGTCGAAAGCCGCGAAGTTGCAGTCGTTGGCCTCTAGACAGTTGAGATACGCGGTCGCCTCGTCACCGCAGCTGTCATCGAAGTCCGGTTCTTGTGTCCGACATGTGTCGACGCATGTATCGAAGTCTCCGCCTGGCGTGACTCCGCCGAAAATGCAGGTTCCCCCGCAGAACGCTTCGCAGCTACTGGCCGTGGAACCATTCGACCCACCGGTCCCGGCGCTGCCGCCCGTGCCCGCGCTGCCGCCGGTGCCGGAGCTACCGCCGTCGCCAGAATTGCTGCTGCCGTCGTCGCCGCATCCCGCGATGGCCAGCATCGAACCGAACACGATCGCCCAAAGAATCTGCCTCTTCCTCATTGCCGAGCCTCCCGCACCACCTCCCACGATGGTGTCCGGGAAAGGGGTATCAGAATCCCGAGGTTTTGTTCAATTTCCCGTTCGGGCCGGCGCAGACGCCCGAGCCCGCAAGCCTCACAGGTGAGGCCTGAGCCATTGCAGTAACTGAGGCAGGTTCATCGCACCGGGCTGCCGGGCGAGCTCCCGCCCAGCCTTGAAGACCGCAGTGGTCGGAATGCTACTAATTCCGTAACGTTGGCTCAGCATGGGATTCTCGTCGGTGTTCACTTTCGCGAAGCGCACCCGAGGCTCGAGCTCGGCCGCGGCCTGCTCGAAGAAGGGCGCCATCATCCGGCAGGGTCCACACCATGGGGCCCAGAAGTCCACGACCAGTGGGAGATCACTTCTCTTCAGATGAGTGTCGAAAGTCCGATCGCTGAGGGGAATCGGCTGCCCGGCAAACAAGGCCTCCTTGCACTTGCCGCACTTGGGCCGATCGCCAAGCCGGCTCTCAGGAATCCGGTTTGCGGACAGGCACTTGGGGCAAACGACGATCTGGGAATCGCTCATCAGCTCAAAATAAGGACGAATTTGCGAAAAGCTAGGGCGCTCGGGCTCGGCGACGACTCCGCATGGAGCTTCGCCTCCGGGGGCTGGCACTTGTGCTTGACGCCCTCGAGAGGCCGGCCCATATTCCGGCCCCTTCAGATAGAAAAAACCCAATTTTCCAGAGAATTAGCGCGAGAAACGCATGGCACTGACCGCCGATAGAAAGTCCGAGTTGATCGGTCACTTCCGCAACCACGACAGCGACACGGGTTCGCCCGAAGTCCAAATCGCCATTTTGAGCGAGCGGATCACCTACCTGACCGAGCACTTCCAGACGCATAAGAAGGACCATCACTCCCGAAGAGGCCTGCTGAAGCTGGTCAGCCAGCGCCGCCGGCTCCTCGACTACGTCCGCAGCAAGGACGTGGAGCGATACCGTAAGATCATTTCAGCGCTTGGCATTCGGAAGTAAGCTGAGCCCCGGGGCGTTGTCCCGGTAGAACCTCGGTTCTCTTTACGTCGAGTCCGGCGTTCGCTCTTCGCTTCGATGGTTTGAGCCTGCGTTCAAACCCTGGAATCGGGGACCGAGACCGCTCTCGCCGTAAACGCGGACCGCATGCGCGGTTGTGCCGCGCAGGAAGCGAAGTGGAGAGCGATGATAATTAGAGAATCCGTTAAAGTTGGTGACAAAGAGATCACCATCGAGACGGGCCGTATTGCAAAGCAGGCAGCCGGCTCGGTGTTCGTGAGCTGTGGCGAAACCATGGTGTTGGTCACGGTGTGTGGCGCGAAAGAGGCGCGGCCGGGTCAGCCGTTCTTCCCCCTGACCGTCGACTACGTCGAAAAGACATACGCCGCGGGCAAGATCCCCGGCGGCTTCTTCAAGCGTGAAGGCAAGCTGCGCGACAACGAGGTGCTCACCTCGCGTTTGATCGACCGCCCCTGCCGTCCGCTCTTCCCCGAGGGGTACATGGCCGAAACGCAGGTGATCGCGACGGTCATGAGCGCAGACGCGATCAACCCGTCCGACGTCCTCGCGATGATCGGCGCGTCGGCTGCGATTCACATCAGCCCGATTCCCTGGGCCGGCCCCATCGCCGGTGTGCGAGTGGCCCGTGTCGACGGTCAGCTCATTGCCAACCCAACCTACGAAGAGCAGAAGAATAGTGATTGCGAGCTGCTCATCGCCGCGTCGAAGGACGCAATCGTGATGGTCGAAGGCGAGGCCGAGGAGATGGGCGAGGCCGACATGATCGCCGCGATCCAGTTCGGTCACAAGGCTGTGCAGGGCGTGCTCGACCTGATCGAAAAGATCCGCGAGGCCGTCGGCAAGGAGAAGTGGGCCTTCGAGGCGCCAAAGCGCGACGAGAGGATCGACGCCCGCGTAAAAGAGGTCGGTCTTTCGAAGGTCATCGAGGCGTGCAACATCGCCGAGAAGCACCCACGCTACGACCGCTTCAGCGAAATCAAGAAGGAAGTCGTAGCCGAGCTGGCCGGCGAGTTCCCTGAGCAAGAAGGCGACATCAAGTCCGCCTACGAGGACCTTCGTTACAACACGATGCGCGCGCAGGTGCTCGACGACAAGCGCCGCGTCGATGGTCGCGACTACAAGACCGTGCGACCGATCGCGATCGAGGTGGGCCTCCTTCCGCGCGTGCACGGCTCTTCGCTCTTCACCCGCGGTGAGACGCAGGGCATCGTCACCACGACCCTCGGCACCCGTCAGGACGAGCAGAAGATCGACGGGCTCATCGAGGAGTTCTACAAGCCGTTCATTCTTCACTACAATTTCCCGCCCTACTCCGTGGGCGAGACGAAGTTCCTCCGTGGCCCCGGCCGTCGTGAGGTCGGACACGGCAACCTCGCCGAGCGCGCGCTGACCAAGGTGCTGCCCTCTCACGAGGACTTCCCTTACACGATGCGAATCGTCTCGGAGATCACCGAGTCGAACGGCTCCTCGTCGATGGCGACCGTCTGTGGCGGTAGCCTCGCGATGATGGACGCCGGCGTGCCGATCAAGGCGCCGGTTGCTGGCGTCGCGATGGGTCTCATCATGGAAGGCCAGAAGTACGCCGTGCTGACCGACATCCTCGGCGACGAGGACCATCTCGGCGACATGGACTTCAAGGTGTGTGGTACCGACAAGGGCATCACCGCCATCCAGATGGATATCAAGATCGCTGGCCTTGCCCAGGAGATCATGAGCGAGGCGCTCGATCAGGCGCGCGAAGGCCGCCTGCACATCCTCGAGAAGATGAATGAGGTGATGGCGACGCACCGGCCGGAGCTCTCGAAGTACGCGCCGCGGATTCAGACCCTCAAGGTCAAGCCAGATCAAATTCGCGTGGTCATCGGACCGGGCGGCAAGATGATCAAGGCGATCACCGACCAGACGGGCGCCAAGATCGACATCTCCGACGACGGCACGGTCAGCATCGCATCACCGGACGGCGAAGCGCTGAAGAAGGCCATCGAGATCATCGAGAGCCTCACGCTCGAGCCGGAGATCGGGACCAAGTACAAGGGCATCGTTCGCCGCGTCGAGAACTACGGCGCGTTCCTGGAGATCGCTCCGGGCAAGGACGGCCTCCTTCACATCACCGACATGGACTGGAACTTCGTCGAGAAGGTCAGTGACATCATGGATCTCGGCGACGAGGTCGAGGTGGTGATCAGCGACATCGACCGCGAAGGCCGTATTCGCCTTTCGCGCAAGCAGCTCCTCGAGAAGCCCGAAGGGTACGTGGAGCCCGAGCGTAAGGAGCGTCGCGAAGGTGGCGGACGCGGTCGTGATGGCGGCCGTGGCGGCCGTGACGGTGGCCGAGGTGGCCGTGATGGCGGCCGAGGTCGGCGAGACGGTGGTGGCGGTGGCGGACGCGGTCGCGATCGCGATCGCGGAGGCCGAGGCGGCGCCCGCGCCGGCGGACGCGATGGCGATCGTGAACGCAGCAGGGATCGTGACCGTGGCGGCGAGCGCGAGCGCACGCGAGACCGCGGCGGAGAGCGTGAGGGTGGCGGCGAGCGCGAGCGCACGCGAGACCGCGGCGGAGAGACCAAGGACTGATGCCGAAGCTGCGCGTCTACAAGATGCGCGCTGACGCGATCATCCCGCGCTACGAGACGAGTGGCGCGGCGGGGATGGACCTCGCCGCGTGCCTCGACACCCTACTCACCATCGAGCCGGGCGACACTGCGCGCGTCCCAACGGGATTGCGAATCGCGCTACCACCCGGGCACGAGGGGCAGGTTCGCCCTCGCTCCGGACTAGCCGCCCGACGCGGTGTCACGGTGCTCAACGCACCGGGCACGATCGACGAGGACTACCGCGGCGAGGTCCAAGTGCTACTCGTCAACCACGGGGTGGACAGCTTCACGATCGAGCACGGCGACCGAATCGCCCAACTCGTCATCGCCCCGGTAGTTCAGGCAGAAGTCGAGCTGGTTAACGACGAAGCCGCGCTCGGTGGAACCGAACGCGGCAGCGGCGGATTTGGAAGTACCGGCGCCTCTTAGAGGGCGCGGTCCATCAACTGGGCGATCGTCGTTTTCGGTGCGGCACCGATGTGCTGGGCGACGAGCTCGCCGCCCTTGAAGACCATCAGGGTCGGAACGCCGCGGATGCCGTACTTGGAGGCCGTGCCGGGACTCTCATCGATGTCGAGGTGGGTCACCTTGACCTTGCCCACGTACTCGTCGGCAAGCTGATCGATGAGGGGCGCGATCTGCTTACAAGGGCCGCACCACACCGCGGAGAAGTCGACGAGAACCGGGCCGTCCGACTGAAGGACTTCCGTGTCGAAGTTCAGATCATTTACCGCGTGTACGTTGGGACCAGCCATCTTTGCTCCTCTAGAGGGTTGTTGAAGCAGACTAACTAAGGACGGTCGCTCCAATTGTCAACGCGGCCCCTCCCCCGGCTACCGCCCAACACCCCGGCATGGTAGGGTTTTTCGTGGCCTGCCCCTGAGTCATGGAGGCCTCGACGAGACGATGAAAGCCGGCCTCTTCATTGCCACCGCGGCCCTCTATGCGATCGCCTGCATCCTGTATTTGTCTCAGCTCACCCGGGGCTCCGACAAAGCGCCTCGGATGCCGGGGACGGTGTTCGTCGCGGCGCTTGGCGCGCACCTGGCTTTCCTTCTGCTCGAGTCGCCCTCGCCCGGCGAGCTCCCCCTGGCCGATATCGCGCAGATCCTGAGCGTGTCGTCGTTCGGCATCGGCATCGCCTTCCTGCTCGCCTCCTATCGCATGAACGTGACGATTCTCGGCGCGTTCGTCGCTCCCTTGTCACTGATGTTGTTCCTCGCATCCGGGCTCGGGAGCAGTTACGCGCCCGTTCCCCCGCGGGTCGAGTCTGTGATGCTCACGCTTCATATCGTCGCCAACGTCATGGGCCTAGTTGCGTTCGCGCTCGCGTTCGTATCGGGGTTCGCTTACTTGCTGCAAGAGCGCTTGCTACGGCGTCGCCAGCTGACCGGAGCGTTTCAGCGGCTGCCATCTCTCGGCGTTCTCGACACGATAGGCCTTCGTTCCGTATTGGTTGGGTTTCCGCTTCTGACGTTCGGCATGGTCTCCGGAACCTTCTGGCTCGTGCGCTCTGGCGGCTCTCAATTCTATGTCAGCCAGGCGCTTGGTTTGGTCGCTTGGGCAATCTTTGCAGGCGTGATCGTCCTGCGCGTCGCAGCGGGTTGGCAAGGGCGCAAAGCGGCCGTCGGCACGATGCTGGGCTTCCTCTTCACCCTTCTGGTCTTGGCGGGTTACGCGGTGCGCGCGGCCGGAGGCGGCGCCTGATGCGCGACTTCGTGGTGGTCGGCCTTTCCCATCGCACGGCGCCCGTCGAAGTGCGCGAGCGGCTCGCCGTGGCTCCGCAGGATCTCGAACGCGAGCTTCGCGAGATCGCCGCACACGCGAGGCTCGAAGAAGCCTTGCTGATTTCGACCTGCAATCGCGTGGAGCTATATGCAACGAGCGCCAACCCGCTCCAGGCGACTCAAGAAGCAAAACAGACCCTGGCCAAGCGACTCGGAGATGCTGCAGGCGACGAAGTCCTCTATCAGGAGCGTGGGATCGACGTCGTCCGTCACCTCTTTCGTGTCGCTTCGAGCCTGGACTCCTTGGTCGTCGGGGAACCGCAGATCCTCGGACAGGTCAAGGAAGCGTTCGACGCCGCGACCGAAGCGGGCACCGTCGGCACATTGCTCGGGCGCTGCTTCACCCAGGCCTTTGCTACCGCCAAGCGCGTGCGCAACGAAACCGGCATCGCCGAAGGCACCGTGAGCGTGAGCTCGATCGCCTGTGAGCTCGCCAAGAAGATCTTCGGCAACCTGGAAGGCCGTCGGACCCTCCTCTTGGGCGCAGGTGAGATGGGCGAATCGGCAGCGCGGAGCTTGCGCCAAACCGGAACGCATCTGCACGTCATCAACCGCAGCGAGGAGCGCGCGCAGGCTCTAGCCGAGTCCTGCGACGGTCGCGCGGTGCCCTACGAGCATCTCACTACCGAGCTCGTAGAAGCCGACGTCGTGATCGCATCGACGGCAAGCCCGAAATTCATCCTCACCCCACAACTGATGAAAGGCGTCGTGCGGACGCGCCGTCATCGACCGCTCTTCATCATCGATATCGCAGTGCCTCGCGACGTCGACCCGCGCGTTGGGAATATGGACAACGTCTTCGTCTATGACGTCGACGATCTGCAGCAGGTCGCCGAGGAGAACCTTGCCGTGCGCGCGCGCGAAGCCGCCTTGGCGGAGCACATCGTCGAAGACGAGGTCGAATCGTTTCTGACCTGGCGTCGGTCGCTGGAGCTCGCGCCGACCATCGTCGCGCTCCGCAAGCGATTCGGACAAGTAGCCGAAGAGGAGCTCCGGCGCGCCCTACCTCGACTGCAAAGCTTGAGCGAGCCCGATCGCGCCGTGCTCGAGGCGATGTCGCGTTCTTTGGTCAACAAGCTACTGCACCAGCCGATGACGGAGCTCAAAGCCGGCGCGGGCGCTCCCGACGGAGCGCTTTTGATCGACGCGGTTCGTCGCCTGTTCGCGCTCTCCGAGGAAGAGGCCAGACCAAGCGAGACCTCGACGCAACCAATCGCAGAAGGCAAAGTCACGCAATTGACGGCTGCCGCCACAGGCCCGACAGGCGAATCCAAGTGAAGCTACGCATCGCAACACGGGGCAGCAATCTCGCCCTCGTACAAACCCGGTGGGTTGGTAGTCAACTGCGCACCCATTTCCCGGACCTCGACATCGAAGAGGTGCAGGTGAAGACCGAGGGCGATCGAA
>Ga0111160_1121_pt1 | contig 10337 bp, 11 predicted proteins | sample DeeMarSeWOR28_12_FD_80265 | JGI IMG/M metagenome (GOLD analysis project Ga0111160, IMG submission 80265) | Myxococcales bacterium SG8_38_1
AGCCGATGGTACTGCAGCGGAAGCGCTGTGGGAGAGTAGGACGCTGCCGGAATTATGGAAGCCCCGTCTGGAAACAGGCGGGGCTTTCTTCTTTATGACTCCCGACAGCAGTGAAACCGAGTGGCTAGATGCGTGTTGGCATATTAACCGAGTTCCCTTCACCGAGCATTCAGTCTGGGCCCGCGCTCCAGACTCGTCTTCTTCACGATGGGTTGCAAGCTCGAGGGCATTTCGTCGTGCTGGTGGGCCCGGACACCTCATCACAAAGCCCGGTGGAAGCAGCCAACACGCATCTATTTGCCAACGCATCGTTCGCCCATGGGCCGCCGGGGAGACCTCGGTACCCCGCCCGACCCACAATCAACATACCGATGCCCTGGCCGCCGCGACGTCTCGTGCGGCCTCCGGAACTCGACGTGCTCCACAGTCAGTGCACCAGCCACATCACTCACTATGGGGCGTGGTTGCGGAAGCTACGCGGGACTGCCTTCATCAACACCAATGTGATTCATCTGCCGGCGCACATCCATTTCCTTCTGCCCGATCGTCTGCGGGAATCCTCGTTCGTCTGGCAGGGCATGCAGCGGTGGGTTCTCGGCATCGAACGTTCCTTCGCCGAGCTCTACAACCAAGGCGATGGACTCATCGTTCAGACAGAGTACCTGGTGGACTATTGGATCGAGCGCGGGGTCCGTGTGCCCATCGAGGTCATCGGCCGACCCATCGATCCCACGCTGTTCTCTCGGCCCATTGCCGCCGACCCGTTCCCTGCGAATATGACAAGAGGAAAGCGACTTCTCTGCGTGTGTCGCATCGATCGCGAGAAGAACTTGGACATGCTGGTCGAGCTATTCGATCGCGAGATCGCGGAGAACGATCCACAGGCGACCTTGACGATCCTCGGCGACGGGTTCGAGCGCCAGCGCCTCATCCTTCGATGCGGTCGGTCCAGACATGCAAGCCGGTTCCACTTCCCGGGCGAGATCGAGCACGAGCGACTTCGTGACTGGTATGCTCATGCAGATGTGTTCGTATACACATCGCTCTCCGAAACGTTTGGCAACGTCGTCAATGAGGCACTTTGGAATGGGCTCCCTGTCGTCGCGCTGAACGATCGACTAGGCGTAGCCCACCAAGTCAAACCAGGTGTCAACGGCTTTCTCATCGACCCCGAGCGTCCAAGTACGACGGAAGACTTCGCTGCCACCGTGCTGAGTCTGTTTCGCGATGAGGAGCTTCGGACCACCATGGCGCGAGAAGCCGAGAGGAAGTCCCGCCGCACCTCGCACCCAGATGTAGTATTGGGTAGATACGAGCGGTTCTATGAGCAAGCGATACAGCGAGCTCGGCGCGAGGTGGGTCGGCCGTTGGCAGAGGCGCGAGGAGTAGCCAAAGCTGCTGGCGCACTGCCCTTCGCACGTCACATCGGCGCCTGGGCCTTGTGGAGCTCTCTTGTTGTCGGGCTCGGTCGTGCGACCGTCGCATTTGGGATCGGCGAAGCGGCCAATGAGTAGCTTCACACAGCTCCTAGAGTCATTGGCAACCTCGGACGCCTCCGGGCATCGATATCGTGATGGAGATCCCGTCGCCGAGCTCCCCTACGGGGATCTGATCGCGGAAGCCGACCGACTTGCTCGAGGAATGCGACGGCTCGGGGTGCGCTCCGGCGATCGAGTCGGGCTCGTTCTCTACCAGCCTCGGGATTTCGTCCCGGCGTTCTTGGCATGCATGCGTGCGGGTTTCATCGCGGTGCCCCTCTACCCGCCCTTGACGCTGGGACGAATTGCCGCCTGGACGGAGACGACACGGCAGATGCTGATAAGGGCGGAGGCCAGCCTATTGCTTACGGATGCACCAGTCGTTGGTGCGCTCGGCCCTCTTCGGGATTCGGTGCCGTCGTTGCGTGAGGTCATGTCGATTTCGGACCTGCCTGACGGCGGAGATCTCGCGCTCGATGACGCCGCGAATGATCAAGTCTGCTTCCTTCAGTTCACGTCCGGCAGTACCTCCGCTCCTCGTGGGGTTCGCGTGACGCACGGAAACCTATGGGCAAATGCGCACGCCATCATGGTCGATGGGCTTCGTGCGAGCTCTGAAGATCGAGGAGTGAGTTGGCTGCCGCTTTACCACGATATGGGCCTCATCGGCTTCGTTCTGGCTCCGCTAGTAACGCGCACTCCCGTTACGTTTCTGGCTACCTTGGATTTCCTGAAGCGACCGAGTTCATGGGTTCGAACGCTCTCGGAGGAACGAGGAACCATCTCGTTCGCCCCTAATTTTGGTTATGCCCTCGCTGCACGCCGATCTCGATCAATCGACGGCCTCGACCTGTCTGCTGTGCGCGTGCTCGGATGTGGCGCAGAGCCCATCCAGCCCGAGGCCATCGACGGCTTCTTCCGACGTTTTCGCGACGCTGGTCTGAAGCGCAGCGCATTCCTCGCTTGCTACGGCCTAGCGGAAGCCACGCTGGCAGTCACGTTTGCAGCGGTGCAAGAGGAGCTCAAAGTGCAACGTCACGACCTCGACACCGATCCAGGACATCCTGCGCTCGAAGGAAGGGAACAGAAGCGCAGAGTTTCGGTCGTTTGCTGTGGGCATGCCTTGCCTGGCCATCGAGTCTCAATACTCGACGAGCTGGGTGCCTCCGTTCCAGAGCGTCATATCGGCGAGATCTTCGTTGAAGGTCCGAGCGTGGCCGACGGCTACTGGGGCGATGAGGAGGCGACAAAGAAGGTGTTCGTCGGCGGAGGAGTCAAGACAGGCGACCTCGGCTACCTCTCGGAAGGCGAACTCTATGTGACCGGCCGCCTGAAAGATATGATCATCATCCGCGGCCGAAACTTCGATCCGTCTCCGATCGAGGCAGCCGCGAGCCGCGTCGACGGAGTTCGCCAGGGCAACGTCGCGGCCTTCTCTGTTTCGGGCGACCTGACAGAGCAGATTGTGGTTGCCGCGGAATACAGCGAGGGCGAGCCGACGATTATCGAACGAAGCATCACGCGCGCCGTCCAGCACGATCTTGGCCTGACGGTGTCTGAAGTCGTGCTCATCGATGCAGGTTGCCTGCCGAAGACCACGAGCGGAAAGCTACAGCGTGCGGCGACTAGGCGTCAGTATCTCGACGGTACACTCGGGCTCGCACGTCGCCGTGGGGACTCGACAACTCCTTCTTGAACGAGCGGTAAACGGGTACCCGGTCTACGACGAGGTTGGAGACCAAGCTCGCCAACCTTGCCGGAACGAGCTCCCGCGGCCCGCGGGCGCGCTGCGCGAGACTGGACCCCAGCATCTGCCCCACGAGAGCTCCAAGGCTCGGCGGCCAAAAGCTCTCGTGGGCAGGGCGAACTGTCTTGATCAGACCGGCGTGATCGGCTGCTGCATCTTCGAAAAGCCGTCGGGCTGCCTTCCGGTCGGGAAACGGGTAGGGGGCCCCGAGCGCCGCCGCCACCGCCAACCCCGAAATCAAGCTTCCCTCGTGAGCACCGATGAGCGAGGTGTATTCGCCGCAGTACCAGGTGCGCCGCTTGCCCTGAATGCGCCGGAGCTCCCGGCTCCGGATAGGCGCAGCGAAGTCCGGCACACGGTGGCGCCAGTGGTGCTCCGATAGTCTATGCTCGGGCGGAATTTTGGCGGAACGCGGCCCGACCGTCACGAAAACATCGTCATCGACCCACCGCTGAAATGCAGAGCTGAAGTAGGAGTAAGAGCCCTGACGGAAAGGCCCAGACGCTTCCTCTGTGACGAAGTTGAAGGCCGCCCAGAGTCGTCGCTCAGTTGGCATCGTGCGCTCGTCGCGGTGCAGCACGACGTGGGCGTCATCGTAGGTGAAGTCACCGAGGTAAGTCGTTTCGTCTTGAGACGGCTCCTCGAGAAGCGTCAGGCTCACGTCCGCTGGGGTCGCGAGAACGACGTGGTCAAACTTCTCCCTCCGCCCGTCCACGAGTAGCTCGACTCGCGTCCTATTGCGTCGGATCCGCTCGACTCGACTCCCTGGACGTAAACCGCCCGGAAATCCGTCGAGCATGGCGTTGACGTAAGAACGCGACCCTCCCTCTACTGTCCGCCAAGCCACTCGTGTCAACAGACTGAGGATGGGAAAGGGACCAAAGAAACAAGCACAGGTGAAGATCGACGAGTCGGGCAATCCGGTGCGAGTGAGAAAAGTAGTCGACAAGAGAGGGGCAAGTACTGCATCTCGAAAAATGTTTGAGTAGCCGTTCTTGTCGAGCCACTCCTCGATGGTGACCTCGGCATACGCGAGGGGGTTCGCCGCTACGTCCGGCATGGCGAGTTGAAAGCGCTCTGCCTCGTCCGCGATCTCCCTCCAGAATGAGGTATCGTGTCTCGTCCGCCACGCGCCTCCGTCGAATTGGACCGCGAGATCGAGGGTCGGAACGAGATGCGAGCGGACCCCCAAGGTGTCGAGCAGCGCGCAGAAGTTCGGGTACCACCACTCGTTGAAGACGAGAAAACCCATATCCACCGGTTGGGTAGCTCCCCCCTCACCTGGGAGGTCGACGGTGCAGGCGTGACCACCGAATGTTGCTTCCCGCTCGAAGAGCACAACGTCGTGCCGTTTGGACAAGGCCCACGCAGCCCCCAAACCTGCAACTCCGCCCCCAACGACTGCAACTCTCATGGTGCGCTCTCGTCTACCAGGGACTTCTCATACATTCGGTGCGTCATGTGGATCCGACCTCCAAGCTTGTGAAGGGCCCCGCGCATCTTGTCGTTGTCCTCCAAGATCAGCGAAACCTCGCAGCCTTCCACTCCCATCTCGAGTGCAGCACGCCAAGTACGAAGGTACAGCGGCACTCCCAGCGGCAGGTGTTGGAATCGGCGATGCACCCCTCCAACCATCGCGCGAAGTCGCGTGATGTACCTCCAACGTCGCGCCAAGTGAGTCCAGCCCCAGGGCAGTAGACGACCATTCATGTGAATCGTCACCTGGTTGTAGTCAGGAAGGGTGATGGACCCGGCAGCGAACTCATCGTCGACAAAGGCAAGCAGAACCAAACGGGGATCGAGGATCGGCTTCATCTGCCTCGCCTGAAACAAGAACTCCTCTCGGGACATGAGGTTGTGGCCCCAGTTCGGCTCCCAGGCGTCGCTGTAGAGTTGCCAGAACAACTCCGCATCTTCTTCGAACCGACGTTTGTTGAAGGGCCGGATCTGCACACGCCCCCCACTCAGCAGCATCTTCTCGATCTTCTCCATTTGTTCCGGGACTGGGCCAGCCTCGATCCAATATGCGTACCACTCTCTGGCGGCCTCCAAGCCGAGGCTCTCATACACGGCGGGGTAGTAAGAGCGGTTGTGTGGAACGGCGACACAGGGTGGACGCCCGTCGAACGGATCCACCCGAAGGCCAAACTGGTGGTTGGTCGTGAAGCTGGTAGGACCCCGAAGCGTCCGAGCGCCATGCTCGTCACGCAGCCAGTTTGCCGCAGCATCGAGCAACGCAGAAGCCACCCTACGGTCATCGACAAACTCGAAGAAACCGAAGAGTCCGATGCCAGGGTCGGTCTGCTGTAGCAGCCGATCCCAGGTTGCGGCGATGGTGCCCACTGCCACTCCTCCCCGATAGGCGATGAAAGGCCGAACCGCCGCGGACTCGAAGTATGGGTTTCGCTGGGGATCTAGAAATCGACGAATGTCCCTCCACAAAGGAGGCACCCATCCCGGGTCTCGTTCGTAGATTGGCCACCAAGCTCCTACGAAGCTGTTGATGTCCCGAGGGAACTCGATTGGACGAACTTCGATGCGTGCCATGGCTCAGTCCGCGAAGTGTGGAAGAACCTTCTCACCGAAGGTACGAATCGACTCGAGCACGAGCTCGGAGGGCTGAGTGCCGACTTGCATCACGAGGATCAGCTCGTCGACGCCAGCATCCTCGAATCGGCTCACGGTTTCACGCGCCGAGATTGGATCTCCGATTACGGCGGAAAGCTGCGAGCCCGGACTGTTTCGGCTTTGCATGAAACGGCGCGCCTGCTCTTCGGTGGGTGTCTCGCGCGGGACATTGAGCCGGCCGGTGGGCCGCCGTTCGATGCCGAAATAGCTCGTCATCGAACGCAAGAAGAACTGGGCGCCGCGAAGTCCGTTGCGACACGCTTGGAGGTCGTCGTCGAGGACCAAGCAGGCCGGGTTGCAGGAAAACCAATTGTTCACGGCGCGGTGCTCCGGAGCCGCATTCTCCACTGCGGCACGGTACTCGCTCACTCTGTCGGCGAGCATCTCGTCGTGATACATTGCCAGACTCATCGCGCCGAGACCGAGCTCGCCCGCGGCGACTGCCAGCTCTGGCCGGCTGCATGCCGCGAAGATCGGAGGATGCGGCCGCTGCACTGGCTTGGGGACGATTTGGGTAGGCGGCGTGCTGAACCACTTGCCTTCCCAGGAGAACACGCCCTCTTGCCACATGCGGGGAATCGCTTCGAGCGCCTCCCGCCATTGTTCGGCAAGGTCGGCTGGGTCGATCTCGAACGCTCCCTGCTCAACGCGAGTCGCCGACTTACCCGTTCCCCAGTTGACCCGTCCGCCGCTCAGTATGTCGAGTGTCGCGATTCGTTCGGCAATACGGATCGGATGGTTGTAGCGCCACGGAAGCAAGGTGACTCCGTGGCCAATGCGGATGCGTTCGGTTCGGGCTGCGACGAAAGCTAGAAACACCTCGGGTGCGGAAGAGTGGGAGTATTCCCTGAGCCCGTGGTGTTCGACTGCCCACACCGCGTGGTAGCCAAGCTTGTCTGCCAGAACCGCCTGCTCGACACAGTCGTGGAAGACCTGCTGCTCGGCCTCGCGCGTTGGATCGCTGATTTGCATCTCGAAGAAGAGAGAGAACTTCATGGTTGTCCTATGCGCGAGCGACGTGTTGCCTGTTCGGCGATGAGCATTTTCTGAATCGCAGGTGGTCCCTCGTAGATCTGAAGTGCTTTGGCGTCACGCCGTAGCTTCTCCGCGACTCGCCCCTCCAGATAGCCATTAGCTCCCAGCATCTCGGCTGCGGTGTCGGTGATTCGCACGGCCATGTCTGCGCAGAGAAGCTTCACACAGCTCGACAGGCGCACGACATCACGACCGTTGTCTACTTCCCACAGTGCGCGAAGTGTCAAAGCGCGGGATGCTTCGATTTCGGCCTCCATCTGCGCGATGCGAAAACGGAAGTCCTGTTGGTAGATGAGAGGCTTACCATCGCCGGCGGTGCGTTCGTGCCCGTGTGCGATGACGAGATCGCGAGCCCGCCGAGAAACGCCTACCGCGAGAGCACCGATTCCCGCACGACTTCTCGCGAAGCTCCGCATGGCCACCTGAATGCCTTGGCCCGGCCGCCCGATCATGTCGTCTGCCTCGACTCGCACGCGATCGAGAACGAGCTCACCGGTGAACGAAGCGCGTTGACCATGCTTTCGGTAGGGCGCGCTCGTCGTCAACCCGCGGGCCTCTCGAGGCACGACGAACGCGGTAAGACCGCTCTGACCCTCTATTCGTGCGAACACGGTGAAGAACGAGGCAACTGGCGCGTTCGTGATGGTGGTCTTCGTCCCAGTGATCTCGTAGCCGCCATTGGTCGGACGCGCCACGGTAGAGGCGGGGCGGCCGAATAGATTCGAGCTTCCTTCCGGTTCCGTCCAGGCGAAGGAACAGAACCCGAGATCCCGTGTCAGCCTTGGCAGCCATTTTCTCCGCTGCTCATCCGACCCAAACAGAACGAGGGGTCCTATCCCGAGGGTGACGACAAATATCGACGTCGCTACTCCGACGTCGCCGTACGCGACCTCTTCCGCCGCCCCAGCCATATCGACCAAGCTTGCTCCGCCGCCTCCGACCCCCTCTGGCAATACTGCGGTGCATAGACCGACATCGAATGCAGCTCGATAGACGGACAGTGGGGGTTCGTGTTGATCTAGATCGGTGTCCAGCAGGTGCTCCAGGGCGAAGGCGCGCCCCCGTTCGCGCCAGGCCTCGGCTTGCGGCGTCGGAAGAAAGCTGGTCATTTGGTCTGCGAGACTCGTGCCCAGATCTCGTTCACGACGTCGTCGATGGTGAACAAATCGAACATGGAAAGTCCCCCGAGGACGATCCCATAGCGGTCCTCCGCGTGTACCAGCAGCGAGGCGAACTGCATCGAGTCCCAGCCCAGCTCGGACAGGGCAGCATCTGGCACGAACTGCCCCTTGAGCTGCTGACGGGTTTCCGCGACTTGTTCATTCGAGATGACACGCTCGGACACCAGCATCTCGACTACCAACTCGATGAGGTCCGCGAATAGCGCATCGCGGCTTTCAGGCTTTGTCACTCATCCTCCACTGCCAGCACCTACTAGTAGTGGTGCGTCGGTCACGGTATCTCGTCATACTCTCCGTGTCCACCGGTCCTACCCGCCGGTTTTGTAAGGAGTGGGGGGTTGTAGCGCGCTGGCCCGCAAGCGGCCGAGTCGGTATCACCTCGATAGTCATGCGACTGCTGTTCGTTTCACACACGTTCCCTCCAGCTGATGCTCCAATGAGGAACATCGGTGGCATGCAACGGGTGGCGACCGAGCTCAACGACGTCCTCCAGGCGCGAGACGATCTAGTAGTTCACAGCATCGTTTTGCGATCGAGCTGGAAATGGATCCATGTCAACGTCCTCCGTTTTTTGAGTTCGCTCGCAATCAGGCTCGAGCGCGAGGCCCTGGCTTTTCGGGCCGATGGGATTCTCTTCACCAGCATGATGAGCGCTTTGCCCCTCCTGGTCGCCGGTTCCGGCTTGAAGAAGCGAGGTGTCCGTCTCGGCGCTATCGCGCATGGCCTCGATGCGATTGACCCGAACCCCGCCTATCAGGCCGCGCTCCGACAGCTGCGCGCGCCAATCGATGTCGTCATGCCCGTCAGTCGTGCAACTGGCGAAGAGCTTGTTGCCCGCGGATGGCCACCACACAAGGTGCAGGTCGTGCCTAACGGAATCGACCTCGCTCGCTTCAAAGGTATTGCGGCATTGCGGCAGGCGGCGCATAGCCCCGAGATTAGGGGCGGTCCACCATGGCCCGAAGATGCCTTCCTGCTCGTCGCTGTCGGTAGACAGGTGCGCCGAAAGGGCTTCGCCTGGTTCATCGAAGACGTGATGCCGAAACTTCCTGCTCGCGTTCACTTATGGCTTGTCGGCGATGGGCCAGAGCGTCGGAAGATCGCAGCTGCAATACGGCGCCACGGACTGGAAAATCGAGTCCAGTGCCTCGGTCGAATCTCAGAATCGGAGTTGGTCGAGGTCTATCGTCACGGGCAGCTCTTCGTCATGCCCAACATCGTCGTCCCCGGTGACATGGAGGGGTTCGGCATCGTCATGCTCGAGGCCGGCGCGTGCGGACTGCCCGTGTTGGGGGCCGACATCGAGGGCATCCGGGACGTCATTCGGGAAGGCGTCAATGGCTGGTTTGCCCCCTCGGGCGACGCCGATGCTTTTTCCGAACGGATTCTGTCTCTCTCAAACAACCCCGCGGAGCTCAGGGCCGCAACCCAGCGTTCCGCGGCCTATGTGGCAAACAAGTTCTCTCGGGAGAAAGCCGCCGAGCGTTACCTTCAACTGCTGCGAATGTGCTGATGCCTACCGCGAATCTTCCGCGGATTCGGTGGCAATGTCGACAGGGTCACACCCGATCCCATCCCGAACTCGGAAGTTAAGCCTGTCAGAGCCGATGGTACTGCAGCGGAAGCGCTGTGGGAGAGTAGGACGCTGCGCGTGAGCCCCCGATGCGTTCTTACATCGTCGGACTCAGCTGCTTGGAGCGTACCGGGGCAGCAAGAAAAAAGGAAACCAATGGTTCTCTTTTTTTCGGCCTCCGCGTGCATGGCTTCCTTAGCCCATCCGGATCATCTCCGGGGCCGGCGCTCCGCTTGCCAAACGTGCTACCGAAACCGCGTGGGCTCACGACGAAAGCAGCGACGACTCCTCGAGGTCGCCGCGTCCGACCGGACCTTCGAGCACAGGGAGCTCGACGGAGAGCAGGTCTTCCCTTCGCGCGGACGGCTCGCCCATGAACGGGGCGACGCTGGAGCATATCGTTCCGAAGAACCATGGCGGCACCGATGAGCTCGAAAACCTCGCCATCGCTTGCGCGCGCTGCAACTCCGAAAAGGGCCTGCGACACGACCACAAGCATCCAGATGATCCCAAGCTTCGCGAAGTCATCGAGCGCCTGCAAGAACGGCGGCGCAATAGGTCTCGCAGCTGAAAATACGAGGTTGTCGAGCTCGCGGCTATATGCAGACTCTAGCCTCTGCACCCGGACCGGAAAGAGCATTCGCATGACCACCGTCAAACGCACCTACTGCCGAATCTGTGAGGCGCACTGCGGC
>Ga0111160_1133_pt1 | contig 10309 bp, 8 predicted proteins | sample DeeMarSeWOR28_12_FD_80265 | JGI IMG/M metagenome (GOLD analysis project Ga0111160, IMG submission 80265) | Myxococcales bacterium SG8_38_1
AAAGAGCGTGAGCATCCCGCGCTCGAGGTCTGCGGTGGGGTCGAGGAAGCGTCCGACGGCTGGGGCCCCGGCGCGAAACAGGATTCTGTCTTGCCCCGGACGCTCGTCATCGGGCCAGATGGCGAGGGTGCCCGAAAGCCCCTTCTTTTGGATCGATAACAGTACGTGCCCAAATGGCGTAGCGCTCAAAGAGCCTTCCGCCAGCGGCTGTGGAACAGACGATGTCAAAGCTGGATGCTCCAAGGAATTACAGGGTGCCACATCGAACAGACCAGTGACATATTCACGTCAACCGCGCGCCCTGCAAAACTCGGAATTCCAGGAGATCGGGGCGGCACCCCTGATATTATCATCAGTCCGCGATCGTCCAGCCCGTGCCCTCAGGGCTGTCGAGCAACTCGACGCCTTGGGCCGCGAGCTCGTCTCTGATCCGGTCTGCTTCCGCGAAATCCTTGGATCGGCGGGCGTCTGTCCGAGCTTCGATGCGGGCTTCGATTGAGGCCCCATCGAGCCCCCGCGCCTGGGCGCGACGGTCGCGAATTCGAAGCAGCACGGCCCCGGGGTTCTCGGTGCCTATGCCGAGCTCTGCTCCGAGCGCCTCGAAGCCTCGGTTCGCGGCCTCGACCGCCGCTCGGGCGGCCTTGCCCTTCTTCCGCATCGCCTGGTCACAGAGCTCGTTTACCGTCTTGAGGAAGTCAGCCAGCTTCGCGAGCGCAACCGGCATATTGAGGTCGTCATCCAACGCGGCCCGCAAGGCCCCGGGAAACTCGGCGAGCTCCGATGGCACGGGGCCATCGCCATCGACGATTCGCTTTTCGGGCAGACCGGCGAGACGTTCCTTGGTCTTGTAGAGGTAGGCCACGCGGCGCTCGGCTTCCTCGAACTGGGGAAACCCGGTGACGTTGCCAGCGTCGTCGAGCGTCCAGTCGAGGTTTAGTGGGGCGCGGTAGTGCACCGTCATCATGAAGTAGCGAATTGCCTCGGGCTCCACGCGCTCGAACAAGTCGCGCGCGGTGAAGAAGTTGCCGAGACTCTTGCTCATCTTCTCTTTGTCGACCTCGACGAATCCGTTGTGCATCCAGCAGCGAGAGAACGGCGCGCCGGTGGCGGCCTCGCTTTGAGCGATTTCGTTCTCATGGTGCGGAAAGACGAGGTCGAGCCCGCCGCCGTGAAGATCCAGCGTGTCGCCGAGGTGCTTCATCGACATCGCGGAGCACTCGATGTGCCAACCAGGGCGGCCTCGGCCCCAGGGGCTCTCCCACCCCCACGCACCGCCGTCGCTCTTCTTCCAGAGCGCGAAGTCCGCCGGGTGACGCTTGCGGGCCGTCTGGGCATCGTCGAGTCGTTCGCTGGCGCCGACCTTCATCTGCTCGAGGTCCCGATGGCTGAGCTTGCCGTACTCGGGGAACGACTGCACCGAGAAGTACACATCGCCATCCGACACGTAAGCGTGCTCTCGGTCGATGAGCCGCTGGACGAGCGCCAAGATGTCTTCGAGGTGCGTGCTCACCCGAGGCTCGATGTCCGGGTCGAGGTTGCCCAGGCGGTGCATGTCTTCCGCATAAGCGTCTGCGAACTGCGTGGCGAGCGCCCCAGGATCCGTGCCGGTTTCCGAAGCGCGTTTGAGGATCTTGTCGTCCACGTCCGTGATGTTGCGAACGTAGGTGACTTGGAGACCATTGCGGCGCAGATGGCGAACCAGCACGTCGTAGACGACGTAGCAGCGCGCGTGGCCGAGGTGTGCGTAGTCGTAGACGGTCGGTCCGCAGACGTAGATGCGCGCGTGGCCGGGCTCGGGCGTGGCCGGGCTCGGCGGGCTCGAAAAGCTCTTTTTGCCCCGTGAGGGTGTTGTGCAGGCGAACGCTCATGTCGGCGACGTTGGAGCACTTTCCGCCCCGAAGGGCAAGGTTGCGCGGTTGACCGGGTCTGCCGGGCGGCTAGAAACAGCAAATGCTCACGATCTACGAACGGGGCAAAGCCGGCTATGAAGACACGCTAGCGTCTTTGAGCCGGCGGGGCGACGAAGATCTCGCACGCGTCGAGCCCGACGTGCGCGCGATCCTCGATGCGGTCCGTGAGCGGGGCGACGAAGCGGTCCTCGAATACACCGAGCGCTTCGACGGCCGGAGGCCGAAGAACCTCGTTCTGCGCCGTGAGACTTGGTTGGCCGAAGCCCGCCAAGTCGACCCTGCGATCCGAGATGCGCTGCGCGCTGCGGGAGACCGGATTCGTCGTTACCACGAGCACCAACGCGAAAGCGGGTTTCTCTACGAAGAAGATGGGGTGCGGCTTGGCCAACGCGTGCGACCCGTAGCGGCGGCTGCCGTGTATGCACCTGGCGGCAAGGCTCGTTATCCATCGACCGTTCTGATGACCGCGATTCCTGCGACGGTCGCAGGTGTCGAGCGCATCGTCTTGATCACCCCGAACCCGACGTCGGAGATATTGGCGGCGGCCGAGGTTGCGGGGGTCACCGAAGTCGTCGATGCCGGCGGCGCCCAGGCAATCGGCGCGGTCGCCTATGGCACGCAATCCATCGCTCGCGTCGACAAGGTCGTTGGTCCCGGCAACATCTACGTCGCCTGTGCCAAGCGCTTGGTCTTCGGTGCCGTCGACATCGATTCCATCGCGGGTCCGAGTGAGATCCTCGTCGTCGCAGACGACGGCGCCGACCCCGAGGTCGTTGCGGCGGATCTGCTTTCGCAGGCCGAGCACGACGAGGCCGCATACCCGATGCTCGTGACCTTGTCGCGGTCGCAGGCCGATGCGGTCGATGCCGCGGTCGCGCGGCAGCTCGGGTCGCTGCCCCGAAAAGCAATTGCGAGTGAAGCTGTCCGGAACAATGGGTACTGCTTCGTCGTCGGAGACCTCGCTGAGGCGGGCCGCGCCGCGACCATCTTGGCCGCGGAGCACTTGAGCCTGTCGGTGGGCGACCCCGATGCCCTTCTTCCAGCCATCGGCGCCGCGGGCGCGATCTTTCTCGGTTACAACACGCCCGAGGCCGCCGGCGACTACGCGGCCGGGCCGAGCCACGTGCTTCCTACCGGCGGCGCGGTGCGTTTCGCCTCCCCGCTCGGCGTGTACGATTTCGTCGTCCGGTCGTCCCTGATTTGCTACTCGCGCGCCGCGATCTCGAAGCAAGGCGACCTTCTCGAAGGGCTCGCGCGTCTCGAGGGCCTCGAGGCCCACGCGCGGGCGGTAGCGATTCGAAGAGCCAAGTGACATCGATGGTTGCAGCGTCGACGCCCGCCGAGTACCCATCCCGCGTGGGGCAGGCCACCTTGGAAAAGCGACTCGCTCACGAGATGGGCAGGTGCATCGCCGACTTCGGGCTCATCGAGCCGGGCGACCGTATCATGGTCGCGATCAGCGGGGGCAAGGACAGCTACACGCTTCTCCATCTTCTCGAACGCGCGCGCCAGCGGGCTCCGGTGGCGTTCGACATCATCGCGGTGCACCTCGATCAGGGGCAACCGGGTTACGATGGCACCGCGCTCGACGCTTGGTTGGGCGATCACGGTTACCAGCACCACATCATTCGCGAGGACACGTACCAACTGGTAACCAAACGGATCCCCGAGGGGAAGACGTACTGCAGCATGTGCTCGCGGTTGCGACGCGGTATCTTATACAATGCCGCAGAGCGGCTCGGTTGCACGAAGATCGCGCTCGGACACCACCGCGACGACGCGATCGAGACCTTGATGCTGAACATGATGTTCAACGGTGCACTGAGCGCGATGCCTGCGAAGCTCCGAAGCGACGACGGGCGCAACACCGTGATTCGTCCGCTGCTCTATTCGTCCGAGCGAGACATCGCGGCCTACGCAGCCGGTCTCGACTTTCCGATTATCCCCTGCAACCTCTGCGGCTCGCAGGAGAACCTTTGGCGCCAAGAGATCAAACAGCTACTCGATGACATCGAGCAGCGCGCTCCCAAGGTTCGGCAGAGCATGTTGGCGGCGCTCAAGAACGTTCGCGCCACCCACCTCCTAGGAACGAGCGAGCTCTAATGCGGCGCATCGCGAGCATGGTCATGTTGGCTGTCGGCATGATGGCGACTTCTGCATCCGGCCAGGCGATCAACGTCGAGCGATTCCGACCAGCGCTCGACCGCTTTGGGTTTCTCGGTTTCAACGGCAGCGGGACCCTCGGCCACGGGCGGTGGAACACGGGCCTCACCACCTGGTACTCGAACCGTCCGCTGCGAATCAACTACACCGACGGCACCAGCGGGCAGGTCATCGACAATCGAATGACGGGCGACTTCTTCGCGGAGGTCGGGCTGTTCGGTCGATGGTCCCTCGCGCTCGAGGTGCCGCTGGTCTTCTACCAAAACGGAAACACGAGTCAGCCGGTCGACGGCAATACGTCGTTTACGGGGTTCGCCGTCGAGGACCCTCGCTTCACGACCAAGATCCGCGTGCTCGGCAAAGAGACCGAGAAGACTCAGGACCGGCCGGACGGCCCCGGGCTCGGGTTGCTGCTGACCTTTCCTGTACCAATCGGGAGCACAAGCCTCTTTGCGAGCGACGGCCAGTTCACTTTCGACGCGCAGCTCCTCGGTGACTTCCATCTAATTGGCATTGGCGCTGGCACCATGTTGGGTTGGCGCTACCGCGTGAACGAACGCCAGTTCGGAGCTGATACGCTCGGCCAGGAGCTTCAGTACGGTTTCTCGCTCAAGCCACCCATCCCGCCCGCCAAGGATCTCGTCGGCCTTCTAGAGCTTCGCGGCACGACATCGTTCCGCGGCCGCAGCACCAACACGCTCGAAGGCGACATCGGCGTGCGCTGGACCAAGAATCACGTGACCCTGAGCGCCGCGCTCGGGATGGGCTTCGTACGGGGGCTAGGCCAAGCGCGTTTCCGCGCGATCGTCGGCGTGATGTGGTCCCCGGCAACCAATGACATGGACGGTGACGGCATTCCCGACTCGAGCGACGAATGCCCACGTCTGCCCGAAGACATCGACGGTTTCGAAGATGCAGACGGGTGCATGGACCCCGACAACGACAACGACTTCATTCCGGACGTCGACGACAAGTGCCCCAACGAAGAGGCGATCGAGGGAAGGGACCTCGACGAGGATGGATGTACCGATCCTGAATGAGCTGACGCTGATGCTCACGCTGGCACTCACGCTGTCCTGCACGCCGCAGGGCGACCCCGGCATCGGATCCGGCTACTTCGATGATTTCGAGCGGCCGCAACTTGGCAAGGAGTACGCCAAAACCGGCGGCAATTGGCGAATCGACAACGGGCAACTCCGGGTCCGCGGCGCGAAGAACCACCCGTTGTGGCTTCTGCGTACCCTGCCTAGGGATGTCCGGGTAGAGCTCGAGGTCCGGAGCGAGAGCCCCGAGGGTGACATCAAGATCGAGATCTTTGGTGATGGCGCGTCCTACGCCAAGACAGATCGCTATGAGGCCACCGGCTACGTGATCATCTTCGGTGGTTGGAACAACTCGAAGAACGTTCTGGCCCGTATGGACGAGCATGGAGCGGATCGCGTCGTCGGCCCAGCGCGCAAGGTAGAGCCCGGAAAGACCTATCGCTTCCGAATCGAGCGCGTTGGTGGCACTCTCAGCGTGTGGGTGGATGACGCAGTATTATTGGAAATGGTCGATTCGGAGCCACTCGGAGGCCGCGGGCATGACCATTTTGGGTTCAATAACTGGCAATCCGAGCTCTGGTTCGACAATTTGAAGATTACACCGCTCTGACGGTCGAGTCATGACGCCGAAGGAATTCGAAATCTCACTATCGGACGCGGAGGTGCAGCTTTCGCGCATCAAGCACCTCTACGAGCAGTGGTTTCAGGGCATCGAGCGGATCGAACCGCAGATCGCCCGGAAGCAGCTCGAGCGAACGATGCAGCTTCTTCGCAAGGAGCTGCCCCGCAACACCGCGCTCCGCTTTCGCTTTCAAACGCTCATTCAGCGCTACACGACCCTGCAGACCTACTGGCGTCGCATTGGGCGTCAGATCGAAGAGGGGACCTACCGTCGTGACCTGCTGCGAGCGCGCCGCCGGCGCGATGCGGCGCGGGCGGAGCGAGAGGCGCAGCGCAATCGTCGGAGCAGCAGCCCTGTCGAGCTCGATCCCAACCAAGACCTGAACCTCGACCAGCTCATCGAACAGGCGAGCGACCGCATGGACGAGCTCTTGAAGGCGCCGACCCCCGGCCCGAACACCAAGTCTCTCGCGCTCGACGAGTCGAATGCCGCGCCTGCCCCCAGGCCCGCGGAACCGACCCCCGAGGCCCAGACGCCGGCCGCCACGTTCGGCAAGCCGAAATCGCGTCGGCCGCAGCCCAGCCGTCCGCGTTCGAACCCCGCGGTCACTCCCGTTCGCAAGCCGGCCCCGTCGATCACGGCGCGTGCGAAAGGTCCAGGGGATGCGCGAATGCGGCAGATCTACGAGAGCTACGTCGAGGCAAAGCGGCAGAACAACGAGCGCACCGACCGAATCGACTATGAGACGGTGGCCAAGAGCCTGAAGAAGATGGTGCCGAAGCTCGACCGCAAGCACAAAGGCAAGCGCATCGACTTCAAGGTGATCGTCCAGGACGGCAAGGTCGGCATCAAGCCGGTCGTGAAGAAGTAGGCTCTTCGCTGTGCAGCATCGGGTGAGTGGCATTTAATCGGTCGTCGATCGCTCGTTTCAACGGCAGGAGCGACTCCGGGTGCAACGCGCTGACTGGGACACCTCGGTTGGCTAGCGTCGCCTGCGGCGCTTCGAGCAGGTCGCACTTGTTGAATACCAAGATGCGGGGGATTCGTTCCAGCCCGAGGTCGACGAGGAGCTTCTCGGTGGTTTCCACATGATCGCTTCGGCAAGGGTCAGACGCGTCGATCACGTGAAGCAGCAGGTCGGCGTCCTGCGTTTCGTCGAAGGTCGCCCGAAACGCGGCGAATAGATCCTTGGGGAGGTCGCGAATGAAGCCCACCGTGTCGGTGACGATCACGTCTCGGCCCGACGGCAGCCTCGTCGACCGTGAGCGCGTGTCGAGCGTAGCAAAAAGCTTGTCCTCCACGAGGACGTCGCTCCCGGTGAGCGCGTTCAGCAGAGTGCTTTTGCCCGCGTTGGTATATCCGACGATGGCGACCGTCGGGGTACCGCTTCGCTTGCGCTTTGAGCGTCGCTGTTCACGTTGCCGGCCGAGTCGTTTCAGCTGAGATTGAAGGCGTGTGATCCGCTCGCGGGCGCGCCGCCGCCCGACCTCGAGCTTGGTTTCACCCGGGCCCCTTCCTCCAATACCGCCGGTGAGCCGCGACAACGCATCGTCTCGTTGGCCGAGCCGCGGAAGCAGATAGCGCATCTGCGCAAGCTCGACTTGCAGCTTGCCGTCGCTGCTCTCCGCGTGCTGCGCGAAGATGTCGAGGATGAGCTGAGTTCGGTCGATGACCTTCAGGTCGGTCATGGCCGCGATATTGCTCGCTTGGGCGGGGCGGAGGTTGCGGTCGAAAATGAGTGTCTCGGCGTCGAGCTGCATCGCCCTAATTACCACGTCTTCGAGCTTACCCCGGCCGAGGGCGTAGCGAGGATCGACGCGGTCTCGCACCTGAAGGACCCGGTCGACCACTTCCACGCCGGCTGTGCGCGCAAGCTCCTCGAGCTCGCGCAGAGAGTCTTCCGCCTGGCCGGCGCTGCGCTTGTCGCAGACGTGGACCAAGATCGCACGGCCGTCTTTGGCGGTGACGCCGCGGGCTCGCGCCGCTCGAGCGAACTCCTGCTCGAGCGTCTCGATGATCTCCCCGGGGTTGTCTCGCGCCTTTGCATACGGAATCGGGCCAAAGGTCCGGAACGGCGGCTCGTTCGTCTGTTCGACCGATGGGAAGTTGTGGCCGTAGTAGATACAGAGCGCGCGCTCTTCGCCCGGGGCAAGACAGATCGCGACGACCATGTCGAGCCGCAAGCGGGTCAGGTCAACCAGGTCGTCTCGGCTCAGGGGCTCGTTGCGCAGGTGGGTGTGGATCAAGCGCAGCCCTCTCAGCCGGCCTGCGCCAGCGCGAAGACGGCCCACGTCGGGAAGCATCAGCTTCGAGGCGTCGCCCACGATGACGTGGTGCACGCGACCTCCGCGATCGACCAAGACGCCGACCTGACGGCCCGTGGCGTGCGAGACGCCCACGAGCGCGCGAGTCAGATCGGGAGTCGTGAGACGGTCGAGTGGAACGCGCCTGCGATAGATGCGTTGAAGCGCCTTCGTTTCCGAGGGACTGAGCCCGCTAGTATCGCCGTAGATCTCCAACGCTTCCTTCGTTCATGCGATCTGCCGGAGGCGTTCCTGGACCGCTCGTGCTTCCGGAGTGTCTAGCGCGTTTTTCAGGGGGATGGCAGGAGGCAGGTCCGCGATAAGGTGTCGGAGCTGGTCGGCGCGGCGCCGAGCCTCGTGCAGTCGGGCCTCGAATGCCGCGCTTCGATCCGCCTCGGCCGCGAGCGTTTCTCGGAGCCGGGCAGTGGCGTCGATGTCCGAGCACACCAAGAGCAAATCGCAGCCCGCTTCGATTGCGAGCACGCCGGCCTCTTCGATTGAGTACCGGTCGCTTACCGCCTTCATCTCGAGGTCGTCGGAAAACACGGCGCCATCGAAACCGACGTCATTTCGAAGAAGCTCGGTGATCGCCATCCGCGACATCGTTGCCGGCACATCGGGGTCGAGGTGCTCGAAGAGGACGTGCGCGGTCATCAGCGAGGGAAGCCGTCCCACTGCCGCGCGAAACGGCCGAAGCTCCACCTCGTCGAGCCGCGCGCGTTCGTGCCGAAGGGTCGGCAACGCGAGGTGGCTGTCGAGGTCGGTGTCGCCGTGACCAGGGAAGTGCTTGCCGCACGACAACACGCCGCCCTCGTGAAGCCCCTCCGCGAATGCGAGCGCATGTTCGATGACGGACTCCGGCGTGCTTCCGAACGCGCGATCGCCGATCACCGGGTTTAGTGGATTCGTGTCGACATCGAGAACTGGCGCGAAATTCAAGTTGATTCCGATCGCGCGGAGCTGTCGGCCCAGGACCGTTGCGGCGGCTCGCGTCAGCTGCGGATCTTTGGCGGCCGCGAGCACGCGCATTGGCGGGAGTCGCAAAACCGGATCGTCAAAACGCGCGACGCGCCCACCTTCTTGGTCGACGCTCACCAAGATGGGAAGCGAAGAGTTGCCGACGTCGCGACACGACGCGATCAGCGATGCGGCTTGATCCAGGTCCTCGATGTTCCGCTTGAATAGGATCAAACCCGCTACGGTTTGCGCAGCGAGCCAGCGTCGAACCTCATCGGGCGCCTCGACACCGCGAAATCCGCACACGATGACGCTCCCCGCCGTTCTTTCTAGCTCGCTCATTTTGTTGGGGGACGGTAGCATTGGCCTTAGATTGCCGTTAGGGGCGCATCTTGCTAAGACCGAGGAACAGCTTCAAGGCCCGCCGCTTTTCTGGGCCCATTGGTATTCGATGACCCGAGTGATAGATTCCGACTTCGGTCAGCGGGATGATGAAAAGCGAGCCGCGCTCGCCGAAGATCCTCCCGAACCCGTTGTCTATGCCCATGAGATTCCGCGACGTCTGGTCGATCCAGACGCCGCCAAGGTGATCCGACGTCTCAACCGCCACGGCCACACCGCGTACCTGGTTGGTGGGGGCGTCCGCGACCTGATGCTGGGTCGCAAGCCCAAGGACTTCGACGTCGCGACGAGTGCACGCCCGTACGAGGTACGGGACCTCTTTCGGAACTGCCGCGTCATCGGGCGCCGGTTCCGGCTCGCGCACGTCCTGTTCTCCGGCGGTAAAGTCATCGAGGTAGCGACCTTTCGTCGAGACCCGTCGCAACACTACGAGATCATCAAGCCCAAGCTTGCCCGCGAGATTCCGCTGTGCGCGGGTCCGGAGCCGGTCCGGCTGATCCCGGCGAAGACCTCGATCACCGAAGGCGACGACGCGGACTTGCTCATCACCAATGACAACGTTTTCGGTGAGCCGCACGAGGACTCGATTCGCCGTGACTTCACGATCAACGGTTTGTTCTACGATCTGGAACGTGGCGAGGTGATCGATTTCGTCGGTGGCGTCGCCGATCTCGAGGACCATCTGCTTCGCACGATTGGTGATCCCAACGTTCGCTTCAGGGAGGACCCGGTACGAATCCTGCGCGCGATCAAGTTCAGCGCCCGGCTCGACATGGGCCTCGATCCGGAGGTGTATGACGGCATGGTGCGGCATCGTGGCGATCTTCGACGCGCGGCCGCGCCGCGAGTTCTCGAAGAGCTCCTGCGGTTCTTGCGCGGAGGCGCCGCGCACCGCTCGGTGTTCCTCTC
>Ga0111160_1116_pt1 | contig 10206 bp, 9 predicted proteins | sample DeeMarSeWOR28_12_FD_80265 | JGI IMG/M metagenome (GOLD analysis project Ga0111160, IMG submission 80265) | Myxococcales bacterium SG8_38_1
GTCGTTCTGGTCGCCTTCGATGCGAAGAATCGCAAGTCGATCGAGCTGCCGTCGCACTGGCGAATCGACGATCCGGGTTAACGCAGCGAGCTCACCCAGGCCTCGGTTTCGTCCCAGAGCCGGTGCGCGACTTTGGAGTCGTTTGATTCCTGGCTGACTTCGGCGGGCGCGCACTCTTCGTAGTAGATGCCGCCGGAGAGCCCTGGTGCCGTCGCGCAATAAATCTGGGTTTGCGCCCCTTCTTCCGGCGACTTCAGAAACACCCCTTCCACCGACAGCAGGGCATTTCGCGCGCGCCCGGCCCAGGTTCCCTCGAGCCCTTTCGTGGCCACGTTCGTCGAGACAGCGCCAGGATGCAAGCAGTACGATTGAATTCCGTGTTCGTTCGCGAAGCGTCGCTGCGCCTCGAAGGTCGCGTGAATGAGCGCGAGCTTCGACCCCCCGTACGCCTTCCAAGAGTCGTAGGGCTCCGGGCCCCCGAACAGAGCCGAGTTCGACCCTTTGAAGTGAAGCTTCGAAACGACGTTGACGATGCGTGCCTCGCCAGTCCTCTCCGCCGCTCTCTTTAGCGCGGGCAGCAAGAGGTGGGTGAGGTGCATGGTTCCGAGATAGTTCGTACGCCAGTGGATCTCGAAGCCATCGTCGCTGAGGTGCGGCTCTTTCCATTGCGACATCAAGTCGAGATGTACACCGGCGTTGTTCACCAGCGCATCGAGCTCATCGCCTTCGGTATCCAAGTACCACTGAACGAAGCGGCCCACCGAGTCGGAGTCACACAAGTCGAGTGCATGCCCGGAGACTCTTGGCAAGCCATCGTTGGTGCCCTGGAGCAAGGCCGCTCTCGTCGCCTCGGGGTTTTTGCGGGTCGTGAACACGATGCTGGCACCCCACGAGGCCAACACCCCAGCGGTTTCGAACCCGAGCGAGCCGGGGCTGGCGCCAGTGACGATCACCTTCTTGCCATCGAGGGGCACACGCTCAGCCAAGGCCGTCTTGACGAAGAGACGTCGTTTGCTTTTGGGCATTGGCTCCGGAGGGTAGCAAACGGTCGACACGACGGAAGCACTCGACTAGACCGAGCCCCACTCAGGAGGCGAAGCGAATGGGGCATTTCACCGGCAAATTCGCGGTGGTGACCGGGGCCGCATCAGGCATCGGTCGCGGCATCTGCGAGGCGCTTTGCGAGCAGGGTGCGATCGTCTACGCGGCCGATATCGAGGAAGAGGCGCTCGACGCGCTCGTTCTGACCGCCACCGGGGCGGGCGAGATTCGGGCGGTGGTCCTCGATGTCACGAGCCCGAATGACTTCGCGCGCGTGATTGGCGAAGTCACAGGACGACACGGTCGGCTCGATCTCATGGTGAACAATGCTGGCATCGGGGTGGTCGGGGACTTCCGCCAGATCGAGCTCGACGACATTCGGAGCGCGGTCGACGTCAACCTGTGGGGCGTCGTCTACGGAACGAAGGCGGCGTACGAGGTCATGGCAGCGCAGGGGCACGGCCACATCGTCAACGTCGCCTCGCCCGCGGGTGTCATGCCCGTGCCCATGCAGACCACCTACGCGATGACGAAGCACGCGGTCGTCGGCCTCTCGCGATCGCTCCGGATCGAAGCTGCGGTCTACGGAGTGAAAGTCAGCGCAGTCCTCCCCGGGCTCGTCCGCTCGGGGTTCTTCCGTGCGGCGAAGGTTGTTGGCGACTATGACTACCAACGAGAGATGGAAAGCCTGCCAATCCGGCCCATTCCTTCGCGACGCGCCGGCGAGCACATTCTCGCGGGCGTCCGGGCTAACCGAGAGCTGATCAGCTTTCCGGCGAGCAACCGGCTCATCTTGTTCCTGTTCCGAGTTTTTCCAGGCCTGATGACCCCGCTTCTTGCGAGGGCCACGGTCCAATCGCTGCAGCGCGATTAGTTCACGCCGCGCGCTTGATCGCCCCAGAACTGCTTTCGCAGCGCCTTCTTGTCGGGCTTGCCGAGCGCGGAGAGCGGGATCTGAGCGACGAAGTCAACCGACTTGGGCGATTGCACCGCCCCCTTGGCCTCTTTGACCCGAGCCTTCAGCTCCGCCGCGAGCTCGTCGCTGCCCTCGTGCCCCGGCCTGAGAATGACCACGGCTTTGACCGCCTCTCCCCACTTCTCTTCGGGGACGCCGATCACCGCTACTTGAGCCACCGCGGGGTGTGACGAGATCACATCCTCGATCTCGCGTGGGAAGACGTTGAAGCCTCCCGTGACGATCATGTCCTTCTTGCGATCGACGATGTGGAGGAAGCCCTCATCATCGAAGCGGCCGACATCGCCCGTGTGAAGCCAGCCGCCTGCGAACGCTTCCTCGGTTTGCACGGGCAGGCCGTTGTAGCCTTCCATCACGAGCGGCGCCCGCACGCAGATCTCGCCTGCCTCACCTTCCGGCGCCGGTTGGTTGTTCTCGTCGAGAAGAGCGAGATGCACCCACGGGCTCGGTCGGCCGCATGAAGCAAAGCGTTCGGGCTTCGAGAGGTCATGTTCCTTCTTCTTGAGGTGCGTCAGCGCCATCGGCGCTTCGGATTGGCCGAAGCACTGGAAGAAGATCTGCCCCCACTTCTCGACGCCTTCCTTGAGGCGCGCGGGGCTCATCGGCGAGGCGCCGTAGAACAGCGTTTCGAGGCTCGAGAGATCTGCAGTTTGCGCGCGCGGATGATCGAGCAATGGATAGATCATGACGGGCACCAAGAACGTCGCCGTGATCCGGTGTTGCTCGATTGCATCGAAGAACAGATCCGGTGTGAACCCCTGCAGCGCAACGAATGCACCGCCGGCCTGGAGTGTTGGGACGACGAACGCCGCTGCGGCGTGCGACAGAGGCGTGGCAATCAGGAAACGCACTTCTTCCGGCCACTCCCACTCCGCCATCTGCACCATCGTCATGTAGGCGGCAGAGCGGTACGGTTGCCGAACGCCCTTTGGGCGTCCTGTAGTCCCGCCGGTGTAGACGATCGTGTTGAGGTCGTTCGGGCCGATGTCCGGTGCGACGAGAGGCTTCGGATCGAAAGTTGCTGCAAGCGCGTTGAGATCTTCGCCGGCATCGCTTGGACCGAAGCCGAGCAGATTCTTGAGTCCGGGCACGCGTTCCTTGAGCTCGGCGGCGCGTTGGCCGAAGTAGGCGGCGTCATAGACGAGGGTCTCGATGCCCGCGTCTTGCAACACGTACGCCTGGTCCTCTGCCGACCCGAGTGGGTGGAGCGGCGTATTGCACGAGCCTATGACCATGTTGGCGCAAAGGTTGTAGAGAACCTCAGGGCGATTGGCAGAGAGGATAGCCGTGCCCGAGCCTTTGCGGATGCCCTTCGACTGCAACGCCTGGGCAAAGCGGCTCGCATGCGCACGCACCTCGGCATAGGTGATCGTCGCATCACCGAGAAACAAAAAGGGGCGGTCGTCGTATCGATTCAACCCATCGATGATGAGATGGGGAAGCAGCGGCATGTCGAACAGTCGGTCATGGGTCATCTGGGCTCTCTCCTGGGGGCACGAAGTGTCTGAGAATGAACTCTGCGACGGAATCGGTAAACGCGTCGTTTCGGTCGCCTGCGACCATGTGTGCGGCGTCCTTGAGATCGACGTACTCCGCGTGCGGGACCACGCGGAGGAACTCTTGGGCATTGTCCTCCGAGACGACATCGCTGAGGCGGCCGCGGATCAGCAAGACGGGAAGATCGAGATCCTTGGCTGCATCGAGCCGGGCCTCGATTTCGTCTTGAGCCGCCTTCGCGTCGCTCCAGTCGTCCGGGTCCCACGATCGAATCATTTCGGGGTCCCAGTGCCAGCGGTAGCGCCCGTCGTCGCCGAGGCGAAGGTTCTTAGCGAGGCCCGTGAGGTCGGTCCGCCGTTCCCGGTGCGGCAGATACGCCGCGATGGCGTCCGCGGCCTCCTCGAGGGAGGCGAAACCATCGAGGCCGTCAAGCATCCACTTGAGGATCCGCGTGACGCCTGCCGCTTCCATGCGAGGTGTCGTATCGACGAGCACGAGCGCTTTGGCGACGGGCTCCTCACTGAGCGCCTCGGCTCTGAGCGCGGAGATCCCCCCGAGCGATGCGCCCACGATGATGGGCCTTTGGTCGAAGTGCTTGAGCAGCGCGAGCAGGTCGGTGGCGAATACGTCCAAGGTGTAGCCCCCCTCGTTGTTCCACCCGCTATCCCCATGTCCCCGGTGATCCGTGCAGATCGTGTAGAAGCCAAGCTCGGCGAGCGCTTGCGCCGCGCCGCCCCAAGCGTGCCGAGTCTGCCCGCCACCATGGAGGAAAAGCACGAGCTGCTTCGACGGGTCGCCGTAAGTGTCGGCGGCAATCGACACGCCATTGTCGAGCTCGAATCGGACGGAGGGGGTGGGCGCCGTCATCACGGTCACGAGCCTCTCGTTGCAGTCAGCGCTTTGACGTCGCAGACGATCTGCGAAGCGACGTCGGGGTCGAGTTGGTAGGTGGTCATGATGCTCAGCCGGTCGACCCAGTCTCCAAACCGCTCGACCAGCTTGGGTCCGATCTCGTGAGGTTCGCCAACCACGGCAAATCGTTCGCAGATCTCGTCGCTGATGAGCTGCCCCATCTCCAACCAGCGGTTTTCCCGCGTCATCTGGCGCAGGGTAGGGTGCAAGTCCCCCCAGCCTTCGGCCTCCAAAGCCTTCGCATAGATCGGCGTCGAACCGTAGAACGCAATCTGGTAGCGCGTTCGCGCGAGCGCCTCGGCGAATGACTTCTCGTTCGAGCCGGTTGCAATCATGCATTGCGCCGCGATCTTCAAATCGTCCCAGGTGCGCCCGCCTTTTTCGAGGCCCTCCTGAAGCGCCGGGAACGTCGTTTCCCGGACGAACTTGTCGGTGCAGAACGGAATCACCACGAACCAGTCTGCGAGCTCGCCAGCTGCGCGGGTCATCGGCGCTCCGATGGCGCCGAGCATCAACGGTGGCGGCCCATACGGATTTCGCTTCGGTGTGAACATCGGCTGCATCTTCGTGTGCCGATAGTATTCGCCCTGGTAGTTGAGAGGCTCGCCCGTCTGCCAGGTGTGCTGGATGGCGCGAATCGCCCCGACCATGTCGCGCATCCGTGTTACCGGCTTGCCCCACGGCATGCTGAAGCGCTTCTCGATGTTCGGTTTCGCTTGGGTTCCCATGCCGAGGATGAAGCGTCCCTTCGACAGCATCTGAAGATCGTTCGCTTGATAAGCGAGCGTCAGTGGGTTCCTGGCGAACGCAACCGCGACCTGCGTGCTGAGCACCTGCGTTTCGGTGTGCTCCGCAGCGATGACGAAGGGCATGAACCCATCGCTCGATGCCTCGAAGGAGTAGATCCCGTCGTAGCCGATCGCTTTGAGCTCCTCGACCTTGGCCCGCACGTTCGCCATGTCGTCGAAGATCAGACCCCCGTCGACAGCGATGGGGTCCCTCGGCCTGGGTGGTAGCGGATTCGGCATCATCGTTACTTACGCATGAAGGGAAGCTTCTTCATCCAAGTCCCGTAAACGTATTTGACCATTTGATCGAGCTCTTCGGCGGTCTTGTCCGTGTGCGGGTACCAATGCTGCTCGGTCTTGCGCTTCCAGCGGTCGATGATGATCGGTTGCTGGAAAGTGTAGCTCCGCAGCGCCCCCTTGCCGTTGACCTGTCCGAGGCCGCTGTCCTTCATTCCGCCGAAAGGCGCTTCGAGAACGCCGTAAGAAATCGACGCGTCGTTGATCTGAACGGAGCCCGTCTCCATCTGCTTCGCGATGGCGATTCCCTTTTGGTCGTCGCTTGTCCATACGCTACCGCTAAGGCCGTACTCCGAGTCATTGGCCAAACGAATGGCCTCGTCCTCGTCTTTCACACGCATGATCGAAACGATGGGCCCGAACGTTTCTTTTCGCATGACGTCCATCGTGTGGTCGGCGTTGCGAATCAATGTCGGTTTGTAGAAGAGTCCGCTGCTCGTGTCGGACTCGCCTCCCACCGCGATCTCGGCCCCCTTCTTCCTCGCATCCTCTACGTGGCTCTCGATGATGGGAAGCTGGCGATCCCAGAACAGCGAGCCGATCTCGGAGACCTCGTCGCTGTGGCTTCCCGCATAGCGAACCGCACGGACCTTCTCCTCGACGAGGCGTTCGAACTCGTCGGCCACGCTTTCGACGACGTAGATGCGCTCGACACCCATGCAGACATGACCGGTGTTGAAGATGGAATTGAACACCGCACCATTGGCCGCGCGCTCGAGGTCCGCGTCGGCGCAGACGATCATGGCGTCCTTTCCGCCGAGCTCGAGCGTGCATGGGATCAGCTGCTCCGCACAGGCCATGGCGATCTTCTTGCCGGTAGCGACGCTTCCGGTGAACGAGATCTTTTGGACCCCCGCATTTACCAAGGCCGCTCCGGTTTCACCGTCTCCGTGGAGCACCTGAAGCAAGTCTTCGGGCACCCCTGCTTCGTGGAGGATGCGCACGGCCCAGTCGCCGCTTCGTGGCGCCACCTCGGATGGTTTGAGCAGCACGGCATTGCCTGCCAAGAGGGCCTGGACCGTCGGGTTCACCGCGAGCGCGAACGGGCCGTTCCACGGTGTGATCACACCGACGACGCCCAGCGGTCGGTAGTGCATGAGTAGCTTCTTGAGCGGCCTCATGAAGGCGTGAGTCTTTCGGTATTCGTCGGACAAATCCCTGACGGCGCACGCGCTCCAGTGGTTGATGGCATCACACGCTGCGATGATCTCGACCATCATCGCTTCGGCCCGCGTCTTACCGGTGTCCTCGCGAATGTCGGAGATGACCTCTGCGCGATGCTCCACCAAGCGATCCACCGCGCCACGCACAATGCGTGCCCGCTCGGCGATGGGCACCTTCGCCCATTCCTTCTGAGCGGCCCTCGCGCGGACGAGCGCTGCGTCCACATCCTCTTTCGTGCTCACTGTGATTTCGTGGAACGGCTCGTTGTTCGACGTGCTGCGTAGGCGCAGCCTTCGGTGCCCGTCGGGAGTTGGCGAAAGGGGTTCGACGATAGCCATGAGTTCTTCTCCTAGATCAGTCGGCTCTATCTTCGTCTACGGCAAAGCTAGGCAATGCGCAGACCGGGTGTCGGTCGGTCAATACGTCTGCAACACGCAGCGCGAAGCAGGTCGATAAGTCGTCGGGGAAAACGGTAATTCCGCTGGTCAAGAACAGGAGAACCGGAGGGGTAATCATCCCGTTGAGCATCGTGCGCGCGAAAACTATCCGCTCTTCCGGTGCGTCAGGCGCGACGCGGACGAGGCGTTTGTGAACGATGAGCTCCCAACGCACGAGGAGCTCTTGTAGCGGTTCTTTCGGAATGTCCTGTTGAGGTCCGAACATGATTGAAAATAGGAACTTGGCCGTGTTTGGCTGCTGGCTCATGTTCGTCAGGACGAAATCGATGAGTTGCTTGCAGACTTCGAACGCCGTCGTTGCCGTGGCGAGATGCGCCTCGAGCGCATCGCAATAACTCTCGTAACGATCCGCCACGAGCTCGACGAGCAGGTTCTCTTTGCTTCCGAAGAAGTGATAGAGACTCGGCGGTGAGCTCTGGGACGTCCGAACGATGTCGCGCACGCTCGTCCCCGCAAAGCCACGCTCGGCAAAGAGCGCCTCGGCGGCGTCGAGAATTGCCGCGCGGGTTCCAGTGGAGCGCTCAGCGACACTCATGTCCTGAATCGCCGTCGCTCACCGGGGATCGCCTTGCTCATCGCGTCGCCTCACTCGCCCTTGAAGCTCGGTTTTCGCTTCTCCATGAACGCGGTCGGCCCTTCGATCGCGTCTTTGCTCTTGAACACCGGTTGGCCGATTTTCAACGAGCGTGCGAGCGCCTCTTCCGCCGGGAGCCCGTCGTTGGTCACGAGGGACTTCTTGACCGCCTGCACCGCGACCGGGCCGCATGCCGCTACGCGGTCCGCGATCTCGAGCGCCTTCTCGAGCGCGCCTCCGTCCGGAACCACGTAGCCAATCAGGCCGTATTGATAGGCTTCCTGAGCACTCAGGCGGCGGCCGCTCAACAACATGTCCGCCGCGATCGTGTAGGGGATCTGCCGCCGCAGCCGGACACTCGACCCGCCAAGCGGGAACAAACCAAGCGCGACCTCGGTGACGCCAAACACGGCGCTCTCGCCGGCGACGCGGATATCGGTGCCCTGAAGAATCTCGGTGCCACCCGCGAGCGCGTAGCCCTCGACCGCGGCGATCAGCGGCTTCTTGGTGAGGTAGTGCCGAAGAAGCGCGCGCCAGTGCAGGTCGGGATCGTCCTTCATGCGGCCGAGCCACTGGTCTTCAGCGTCCCACTTGCCGCTGGACATCGAACCTAGGTCGCTGCCCGCGCAGAACGTGCCCCCCGCACCCGTCAAGACGATGGCGCGGACCTCCGGGTCGCCATCGGCTTCTGCCCAAGCGTCCGCCATCCGGACCAGCATCTCGATACTCAGGGAGTTTCGCTTATCGGGGCGATTGAAGGTGCAAATCGCCGTATGTCCTCGTTTTTCATACAGAAAATGGGGTTCACTCATCCGTCGCGCTCCAGCTTGTGCTGCAAAAGAGCTCGACTATAACGAACGTTACATCTAGGAGCAAGACGACATGAACAGGACCACCCCGCTCGCCCGGCCCCTTACACTTCCGTGCGGCGCGACGCTCCCCAATCGCATCGCGAAGGCGGCGATGAGCGAGCACCTCGCGTCCAAGCGCCGTTCGCCGAGCGAGGGCCTGATTCGGCTTTACGGTGAATGGTCGAAGAGCGGGGCCGGTATCTTGCTCACCGGAAACGTGATGGTGGATCCGACGCACCTCGAGAGCGGTCGCAACGTCGCGATGCAGCCCAAGCTCGATGTCGATGCCTTTCGACGCTGGGCGCACGCCGGAACATCGGCAGGAAACCACCTCTGGATGCAGCTCAATCATCCAGGACGTCAGACGCCTGCGAGCATTCACCCGGAGCCTTGCGCGCCATCCGCCGGGGAAGCGGTCGATCTCTTCAAGCGCGCCGGCGCCTTCGCTCGACCCAGAGCGATGACCGCGGCTGAGGTCGATGCATGCATCGAGGCTTTCGCGCGCGCCGCGGCGCTTGCGAAGGACACGGGCTTCACTGGCGTCCAAGTTCATGGAGCGCACGGCTACTTGGTGAACCAGTTCCTCACTCCTCTGATCAACAAGCGCACCGATCACTGGGGAGGTCCCAGCATCGAGGAGCGCGCACGATTTCTGCGCGCCATCATTCGGGCCATCCGAGACGCCGTTGGCCCCGACTTTCCCATAGGCCTCAAGCTCAACTCCACCGACTTCCAACATGGCGGGTTCAACGAAGAAGAGTCGATGCGGGTGCTCGCGATGATGCAGGAAGACAGCGTCGACTTGGTCGAGATCTCCGGCGGCAGCTACGAGGCGCGCGCGATGTTCGATGGTGCCAACGCGCCGCGATCGAACGAGGTCTTCTTCCTGGACTACGCGGAGAAGGCGCGCGCCCTCGTCGACATGCCGATGATGGTCACGGGTGGCTTTCGGACGCGAGCGATCATGGAGGAGTCGATCGAGTCTGGCTGGCTCGACGTGGTCGGAATGGCCCGGCCGTTCACAAACAACACACGCGTTGCCCAGCAGTTGCTCGACGGCGAGATCGACAGGGCTAGCGATCCGCCACCGATTCTCGGATTGTCACGGCTCAAAGGGGTGGGTGCTGCCGGGATGAGCGTCGTTCAAATGGCCGCGATCGCGAACGGCCGAGATCCGACCGGTCGTTTCAGCGGACTTCGTGCCCTCCTGGCGGTAGGCAAACACGAGCTTTCGAGCCTCAAGCGTGCGAAGAAGCCGTATGATTGAGCTCGGAAACTGCCTCGTAACCGGCGCGGCCGGCTTTCTCGGCAGCCACTTGGTTCGGGGCCTGCTCGAGGAGGGCTACCCGGTTCGCGCCGTCATCCGCAACACACCACTCGAGCTCGAGCACCCGAACCTCGAGATCGTGCGCGGAACCGTCGAAGACGCCGACCGAATGCGGGAGGTGTGTGAGGGCATCGACACCGTCTTTCACACGGTCGCTCAGCTTTCGTTGCTTGGCGGCAAGGCCGCCTCTGAAAGCTACCGCCGGTCCGCGTACGCGGCGAACGTCGAAGGCGTCGAGAACCTGAGCGCGGCCTGCATCGCGCACGGTGTGCCTCGCCTCATCCACACGAGCTCGGTCGACGTTTGCTTCAACTCCGAGGT
>Ga0111160_1148_pt1 | contig 10152 bp, 8 predicted proteins | sample DeeMarSeWOR28_12_FD_80265 | JGI IMG/M metagenome (GOLD analysis project Ga0111160, IMG submission 80265) | Myxococcales bacterium SG8_38_1
GTCCTCGGCCGGCGGCTGGACCGACTCTTTGGCTGACGCTGTCATGACCCCCTGTTATTTCAGTGTTCCCCAAATGGGCAAAAAGGTCCAATCCCATCCAACCGAACAGTTGTTCATGGTGGCCTGGTACGATTCCTCCTCGGATTAGTGAGTTCTTCGGTGCCCGCGGATGCCGGGCAATCGGGTCGTGTCGACCTTGAGTGAGAGCAACAAGGTGAACAGGCGACGTGATGTTCCCAGGTCGAAGCCGAGCTCGCGAAGCGCCCGCTTGAGGACGCGACCGGCCCGGTCGTGAGTCACCTTCTTCGCCATGTCGAGGGCCTCCATTTGGTTGAGGCTGTCTGCGTTGGTGATCTGACGGACGATGTCGAGGTATTCGGTGATCTGCACGGCGAGGAGCTCGTGATCCAAGGGGATGGTTGCGAGGTTCCGACCCTCTTCCTCGAATCGGAGCACGAACTGCCGCTCAGTCAGCTCGATGAAAAGCGTGGCTGGCCCGTCGATGTTGCAAATCGCCTCGGACAGCAGCTCTCGAATGCCTGTCTCCCACTCGGCGTGTTGGGCTTCGGAGCCGCGCTGCAGGGTGCGTTGGTCGAGGACGACCGCATTCAATGGCATGCGCCGAAGATATCAGCTTCGACTGGGTTCGCACCTTCGCAGGATTCGCTGCTATGGTCGCCAAGTGACTCGAGACCTAAGCGAACGCAGAAGCGAAATCGTCTATCGGTGGGATCTCGACAAGACCTATTTGCGTACCGAGTTCGACACCCTGCGCGATTTGGTGCGTACCGCCTTCGAGCCGGCGTCGCGCAAGCGTGCGTACCCGGGCGCTGGCACCCTCTTGCGGGAGATCCGGGCCACCGAACCCGCAGCGATCTTCATCTTGTCGGGCAGCCCCGAGCAGATGCGAAGCGTTCTCGAAGCCAAGCTCAGGCTCGATGGGATTCGTTGGGACGGCTTCACTCTAAAACCGAGCCTTCGTAATCTCGTTCGCGGCAAGTTTCGCTTTCTTCGCGATCAAGTCAGCTACAAGCTGACGGCGCTGCTCCGGTCACGAACCAACGTGGCGCCCGACACGGATGAGATCCTCTTTGGCGACGACGCAGAAGGCGACGCCTTCATCTACTCGCTATACGCCGACATCGTGGCGGGCCGCGTCGGCCAGGAGCTGCTGATGAAGATCGCAGAGGCGGCGGAAGTGTACCCCGACGACATCCCGGACCTCGTCCGAATCGCGGCGCGTGTGCCCCGGGGCGATACGGTCCGGCGCATCTTCATCCACCTCGAGCGGGTCTCTTCCACCGCGGGGTTCAGTGATTTCGGGCGCCGCGTCTGTCCTTTCTACAACTACTTCCAGCCTGCGCTGGTCTTGCTGGAGGACGGGGCCCTCGACGCCCCAGCCGTTCTGCGGGTGGGGGCCGATCTCGTCGTAGCCCACACCTTCAATCCCGAGGTTTTGGTCGCGAGCTTCGATGATCTCCGTAGGCGAGGCTTCCTGAGCAAACGCGTCGTCGATCGCATCGCGGCGGTTGCGCAGACAATCGAGCCCGCGAGGTTCGGCCAGGCCTCTGGCCCGCTCCTTGCGCTCGTGCGTGCCATGGAGGCGGCCCGCGATGATCTTGCTGATGAAGTAGAGGTCGACGCGGTGCGCGAGGACTACCTTGCGCTCTTTTCTAGGGATCGAGCCCGCGCGAATGCCGCCAAGCGGCGAGCGCTTTGGACTCGCGACACCCCTTAGTCGGCGGCCGCGTAGCCGAGCTCGCGGAGTGCGTCTTGGGCGAGCTCCCCAAGCGTAGTCTTCGTCTCGTCTTCGAAGTCTTCGATGGTCACGCTGCGCGTGTCGTCGATGAATCGTTTGAGGTCTTCCGCCGCTTCGGGTTCTCCGAGTTGCGACAGTGCTTCGATGGCGGCTGCGACCACGTCTGCGCTCAGGTGGTCGAGAAAGCGGCGAATCAACGAGAGGGCGCTGGGCTCGGCAATCTCTGCCAGCACCCACGGAAGCTCCGACATAGCAGGCCCAGTGTCACCGCGATCGAGGGCCCGCTCGATCGCGCGCGCGACCTCCGCGTAGCGTTCGTATCCGACGTCGCGAAGCGCCTCCCCGGCGGCGACGCGAACCCGCGGCTCTACGTCGTTCAAGATCGCGATCAATGCGTCTGCCATTGCGGGCCCTGGCACCTGAGCACAAAGGTCGGCGAGGCGCTCCAACCGCATCGTGCCCTCCTGCCGGTCGTCCATGGCCAGGGCGTTCTTCGTTTCGACGGCGAGTAGGGAAACCAGCTCGTCGGCGCTCTTCTTTCGAAGAAGGGCCTTTTCCGCTGCGCGAAGTGCTCGGTCCGCGTCGAATATCCTCTGAAGCTCGTCGGAGAGTGACATCGTAGGTCCTTTGAAGGGCTAGGTCGGCGGTGATCGAAGAGACTGCAGCTCCCGAATAAGGGAGCGTACCCGATCGACCGCGTCGCCCGAGTCCTCATCTCGATAGCGCCGAGTGAGCTTCATGTCAGGGGAAAGGCTCCACCCTGCGCCCGAAGTCGCCACCAGAGGCATCAGCTTTGCCGGATCGAGGGGCGTGTCTTCCCGAAGGTGGAGTGCAACCCGCTTCGCGTCTGCCTCGCAGCCCAGCGCACAAAGCTCGCGAAGCGGCGGCTTGAGGGACATGACTCGAACGAAGTCGCGGGCGGGCAGTGGCGGCGGTCCAAATCGCTCCTCCATCTCCGAAGCGAGGTCGTCCACCGCCTGCTCGTCCGCAGCGGTCGCGAATCTCCGATAGAGCGACAAGCGAAGTCCGATGTCGTCGATGTAGTCCTCGGGCAGATAGTGCTCCAGCTCGACCGAGAGCTCCGTGTCGACATCGTGCTGGACCTGCTCACCCCTCAGCTCCGAGACGGCCTCGCTGAGCATCTGGACGAACATGTCGAAGCCGACCAGCGAGGCGGTGCCGCTCTGCTCGGACCCGAGCAGGTTTCCGGCGCCGCGAAGCTCCATGTCGAGAGTGGCCACGCGGAATCCCGCACCGAGCCCCGAGAAGCGCTCGAGCGCTTCCATTCGGACGCGAGACTCCTCGGACATCTGATTCGGTGGCGGCGTGATGAGGTAGCAGTAGGCGCGCTGGTCCGAGCGTCCGACTCGACCCCGCAGTTGGTAGAGTTGCGCGAGCCCGAGCGCGTCCGCGCGATCGATGAGAATGGTATTCGCGCGTGGGATGTCGAGGCCGCTCTCGACTATGGCAGTCGAACATAAGACGTCATAGGCACCCTCTACGAAGTCGGTCATCGTCTGATCGAGTAAGGCCGGCTTCATCTGCCCGTGGGCGACCGCAATTCGTGCAGTTGGAAGCAGATCCTGCAAGCGCTGCGCTCGTTCGTAGAGACCCTCGACACGATTGTAGACGAAGAAAGCCTGGCCCCCACGGCTGAGCTCGCGCTCGATGGCTTCCTTGATGAGGTGGTCGTCCCAGCGGCAGACGAACGTCCGCACGGCTCGCCGGTCCTGAGGCGCGGTGGTGATGAGCGAGAGGTTTCTCATGCCGCCGACTGCGAGCTGAAGCGTGCGTGGGATCGGCGTGGCGCTTAGCGTGAGCACGTCGACGTTGGTGCGGAGCTTCTTGATGCGTTCCTTGTGTGTGACGCCGAAGCGCTGCTCTTCGTCGACGACCAGCAGCCCTAGGTCGGCGAAGTGGACGTCCTTTGACAACAGTCGATGTGTGCCGATGACGACGTCCACTTGCCCGGCCTTGAGCGCGCCGAGCGTCTCGATTTGCTTGGTTCGCGAGACGAATCGCGAAAGCACCTCGACGCGCAACGGGTATCCGTCGAGGCGCGCCGAGAAGGTACGATAGTGTTGCTGCGCGAGGACAGTGGTGGGACAAAGCACCGCGACCTGGCGTCCGCTCATCGCGACCCGAAACGCTGCCCGCAGCGCGACTTCGGTCTTTCCGAATCCGACGTCGCCGCAAACTAAGCGGTCCATCGGCTGAAGCTCGTCGAGATCCGACATCACGTCGTCGATGGCCTTTCCCTGGTCGCGCGTCTCTTCGAAAGGGAAGGTCGCCTCGAACTCGGAGTAAGCGCTTCCTGCAGCTTCGATTGGATCTCGGTGCGACGCTCCGCGCTCCGCATAGAGCTTGAGCAGCTCTTCGGCCATTTGCTCGACAGCCTTCTGGACGCGTCGCTTCTTCGTGGCGAAGGTCGTGCCACCGAGGCGGTCGAGCCTTGGTTGGTGTCCTTCACCACCTTTGAATTTCTGAATCACCCCGAGTCGCGTTGCGGGTACGAAGAGCTTGTCGCCGCCTGCGTATTCGACGATCATCACCTCCACGGTCTGCGGCGTGCGCCCATGGAGCCGATCCATCGCGGTTAGGCTCAGGGCCTTGTGCTCCAGCCCGAGATACTTGCCCACGCCATGATCGACGTGGACGACATAATCGCCGACGCCGAGCTCGCGCAGGTCTTCGAGAAATCGTTGCTGCTCTCTTCGGGTGGTGCGCTTGGCGCGGCGCTGCCGCACCCGTGTTCCGAAGATCTCTTCTTCCGTGACGTAGGCGATTCCCTCACTCCAGAGCACGAAGCCGTCACGGAGCTCGCCGAGTGTCACTCCGTCGAGGATGCGCTTGTCGACCCCGTAGCTCCGCAGGAGATCAACCAAGCGATCGGCTTGGTGCTGGGTTCTGCCGACGAGCGTCACCTGCAACCCGGCCTCGGTCCACTCCGCGAGCTGGTCCGCCAAGGGCTGAAGCCCGCGGTCTCCGTGCACTTTCTGCGAGCGCAGGCTCGTGATTAGCTCCTGTTGGTCCGATGCTCCGACTCGAAACAGCGCGTCGGTCGGTCCGTAGGCCGCCGCGATGGGACCCTCATCCTCGCTTGCCATGCCGTGGACCGTCAGACGGTGGGCAACCAGCATGGGGTGGGCAGCCAATCGCCCGGCAAGCTCGTCTTCGCTCATGTAGTACGACCCGAGCTCGAACGTAGGTCGCCCCGCGCGAGCTCCGTGCTCGTCTTTCGCGTGACGGTGCTCCGTCTGTACCGAATGCGCGATCGAGATCGGGTCGGCGAGGACGATCCGTGCGTCGGTCGGGACGTAGTCGAAGATCGTATCGAGCTTCTCGAAGTATTCTCGAAGTACCCTGGCAGCAGCGCGTTCGAGATCAGCGCTCCCGATCCTCGGTCGAGCTCTACTAGAATCTCTCGAGCCTCGAGCGTTGGCATGTTCATTTCGTCGCACAGCTCTCGCACGGAGGACTTCGCGCGTTCGATCGCGTCCATGGAGTCAGGCACCTCGCGAGCCGGGCCGAGCTGCACGGACTCGATTTCGTCGGCAGTCTTCTGATCCTCGGGATCGAACGAACGAATCCGCGTGATCTCGTCATCGTCGAGCTCGATTCGGCACGGTAGGCGCGCGTCCGGCGCAAACACGTCGATCAGCGCACCGCGCGCAGAGAGGGTTCCCCGGTCCTCGACCAGCGGCACACGCAGGTATCCGAGTGATAGAAGCTTATCGATTAGAACGTCCCGTTCGATTTGGCCGCCGACCTCGAGCGAGAGCAAGCCTCTGGCGACATGCGCGCAAGGAGGCACCCTGCGAAGAAGCCCCGAGGCGGGAACGATCAGGACACGCCAGGGTGCGCCCTCGGCCAGACGGGCGAGAGTCGCCATGCGCTGCATCTCCGATCGCCGATCCGGTACGATGTCGAGCAGCGCGCTCGTGTCGCTGGCGGCGAAGAGGAGCACATCGCCGTTCGGGTCGCCGAGGAGAAACCTCAGATTGGACTCATGCCTGTACGCTTCGTCGAGGTTGGCCGTGACGAGCACCAAACGCTGCTCGGAATTCGAGGCGATTGTTTCCGCGAGAGCCCAATCGAGCGCACCCTGCGGAATCGAGCCGACGTCCACTCGTCCTCCGCGGCCGAGCGATTCGACCAGCTCGCGAATCGAGGCGTTTGCGTTCTGCAGCGCCGCTTCAAGCGACATCGAGTTGTTTGCGCATCACTTGCCGGATGCGGTGGGCCAACCACGGTGGCGTCACCACGGTGCTGGCCATGACCATCAGCACGATTGCAGCGTACACACCGGCTTCGATGAGGGGGTGTCCATCGTGCATGATGCCCGCGCCGACGTTCGCGAAGATCAAACCAACTTCTCCACGCGGGACCATGCCGATGCCGACGGTGAGCTTGTCGGCCGTCTTGCCGCGAACGCCGAATCCGGCGACTAGCTTGCCGACGACGGCGACAACCGTGAGCGCGAGCGCCAAAATTAGAGGCTCGGCCCCGATGCCTCCGAGCTGGACCATCATGCCCGTCCGAACGAAGAAGATGGGTGCCATCACCGCCACGATCGGGCCGATGATCTCGGTGAGGTCGTGCGCTGACTTTCGCCCGAACGGCCGAACGTGGACTTCGTCGAGGATTAGACCTGCAGCGAAGGCGCCGACGATGGGCGCCAATCCGGCGGCCCCCGAGACGCCTGCGAGCAGGAGACAGAGACCGATGGCCACTGCGGCCAATACATCCGGTGTGCGGAGCTTCGAGGCGATACGGAACACGCCGGGCATGACGTAGGCGCCGAGCAAAAGGGCGCCAACGAGGAAGCCGGCAGCGAGGCCGATGATCTTCGAGAGATCCAGAGGACCGGGGACCGCGCCGAATTCCGCGATGCTTGCGACCACCGCCAGTACAATCAGGCCGAGGACGTCGTCGATGACCGCGGCCCCGAGGATGACGCGAGTCTCAGGCCGGGCCATGGCATCGAGGTCCTTCAAGACGCGCGCGGTGATACCGACACTGGTCGCGCAGAGCGTCGCTCCGACGAAGAGGTGAAGAGAGAAGGGCGCTCCGGGAATGAGCCAGGCGCTGGTGCCGTAGCCGAGCAGCATCGGCACGACGACGCCGATGATCGCCACCAGACCCGAGGTGGGCGCGACTGCCTTCATTTCCGTCAGCGTGGACTCGAGGCCTACCTCGAAGAGGAGAAGGACGACGCCGAGCTCTGCCAGAAACTCCACTGGGACGAGCTCGGCTGCGCCCTGAAATGTGTCGACCCCGAACAGGTAGAGATTACCGAGCACGATGCCGGCGCAGAGCTCGCCGAGGACAGCCGGCTGGTTAAGCCGCACGGCGACCTCGCCACCTAGCTTCGCAGCCAGGATCATTCCAGCCAGGATCAGCCAAACGTCGTAACTGAGTCCGTGGCCCTCGCCGCTTGCCCAGGCCGTGGCGGGCAGCGCCGCGAACAACACAAGCAGGAGAGAAAAGCGAGCCGGTCGGCGACGCATCGCGCGGGACCATAGATACGCCGGCCCCCATGGGCAAGGCCACGCCGCGCAATCCGCCTTGCTGGCAAGCGCGTGTTCAGGTAAATGAATGGCCATTCAGTCGAGGGAGCATCATGGAGCGCAGCCTATTTTCCGAAGACCACGAGATCTTCCGCAGCAACTTTCGTCAGTTCGTCGAGACGCGGGTGGTGCCTCAACAAGCCAAATGGCGTGAGCGTGGCGTTGTCGACAGAGAAATCTGGCTCGAGGCGGGTGCTGCGGGCTTCCTTTGCCCGTGGATGGAAGAGGAGCACGGCGGTGCGGGAGGGGACTTCCTCCATTCGACGATCGTGATGGAGGAGCTTTCGCGCGCTTACGAATCGGGCTGGGCCGCAAGCCTACACTCGGACATCATCGTTCCGTACATCCACGCGTTCGGGAGCGTCGAACAGAAGGTCAAGTGGTTGCCAGGCTGCGCCAGCGGCGAAACGATCACCGCGATCGCGATGACCGAGCCTGGGACCGGTTCTGACTTGGCAGGGATTGCGACGACGGCGAAGCGCGATGGCGAGGACTACATCATCAATGGCGCCAAGACGTTCATCTCCAATGGGATGTCTTGCGATCTCGTCATCGTCGCCGCTCGCACGGAGAACTCGGACGACCCGCACCGCAGCGTCTCCCTCTTCCTGGTCGAAGGAGATCGTCCGGGGTTCATTCGAAGCCGAAAGCTCGAGAAGATGGGCATGGAGAGCCAGGACACGGCCGAGCTCGCCTTCGACGAGTGTCGTGTGCCTGCGGAGAATCTCCTCGGTCACGAGGGCGCCGGGTTCATGATGTTGATGCAGAAGCTTCAGCAGGAGCGCCTCTGCGTCGCGATCATGTCCCAAGCCAACGCCGAGAAAGTCCTGGAGGACACGATCCGATACACGCAAGAACGCAAAGCATTCGGGCGCTCGATTTCGAAGTTCCAAAACACGCAGTTCAGCCTCGCGCAGTGCGCGACCGAGGTCGAGGTGGGTAGGGCGTTCCTCGACAAACTCGTCGCCGAGCACGTCGCGGGAAAGTATCTCGTCAAAGAATGCTCGATGGCGAAGCTCTGGCAGACGGAGATGCAAGGCCGGCTAGTGGACGCGTGTCTCCAGTTGCACGGCGGATACGGCTACATGCTCGAATATCCAATCAGCCGAGCCTACGTCGACGCCCGAGTGCAGCGGATCTACGCGGGAACGAACGAGATCATGAAGGTGATCATCGCCAAGCAGATGGGGCTGTGACCAATACGCTTCTTGCGACCATTGGATCTTGACCTTGAAGTTGTAGAAAGCGTACTTTTCGCCGGTGACTACGTCTGATCCGAAGGATGGTGGGGATCCGGCCGAGAGCACGGTTCCCGGTGCAGATCCGGAGGCCGGGCCCCGTGTGAGTCGAATACGTGTCGGCGGTGAAGACATCGTCGTCCTCAGCGTTCCGCTACCAAGCCTCCAGTATCCGGAAGGAACAACCCCGGCGGAGCACGAAATCATCGAACTAGTGCTGCAGGGGCTCACCGCGAAAGAAATCTCCGAGGAGCGCGGCGCGTCGCTACGAACCGTAACGACCCAGCTCGGCACCATCTTTCGCAAGGCGGGCGTAAACTCTCAGGCTGAGCTCATCGCCATCATGACAGATGGCGCCCGGACAGAAGACAGCTGAGAGGAGCGGATAGGCCGCGCAATTAAAAAGAGCGACGTGGTCGGCCAGCCCGTTTCCGACCGACCACGTCGAGGCTCGGTCTCTCGACCGAGCCAGGTGGCATAGCGCACGATTTGGATCTCTATATTGCTTAGCCCCTGTGTATGTTTAATACGCTCGCCTGGCCCCGGGATCTATACGTAATTGTTCTCGTTCCATACGTAATTATTCCGCGATTCGGCCGAATCCGTGGCTTTGTTGGTGAGAATCCCTCACGTTTGTGCAGTTTGCGGGACGTCAGGAGCGGGCAAGCGCTGTGATGAACGCCGCGAGACCAGGCCAGGGCATCCCCGGCGGCAGATTGATCAAAGGCTGCTCCATGCCGAGCTCCCTACGGCGGGCGATCTCGCGCCGACAGTACAACGGGTCACCAGAGATCGTGAGCGCTTCGATCATGTCGTCGGTGACGGCGTCTGGCGCCATCTTCCGAGTTGCCTTGTCTTCGTAGAGCCTGGCGATCTCATCGCACTCCTCGGCGTAGCCGAAGTTGCTCAAGAGCTCTTTGTAATACTCGCCCATCCCGCCGATGTAGAACGAGATGATGTCGCGCGCTTTGCTGGAGGCGCCGCGGCCAGGAATGGGAATGACAGTCGTGAATGGCGCGGTCACGATCTCGCTCGGGTCCCGGCCGGCCTTCGCTGCACCTTCGGCGATCCAAGCGCGACCGTCGCTGAGCCGATCGTACGGCCAGAAGATCGGCATCCAACCATCCGCCATCTCGCCGATGCTCGCGATCGACTTTGGCTTCAGCGCGGCGATGTAGATCGGGATGCGGCGACGCGTCGGTTCGAAGTCGAGCTTGAACGGGCGGTACTGTCGCAGCTTGGTGTCGGCCTCGCTCAGGGGGCGTCCCTCGAGCATTGCGCGCACGACTCGGATCACGTCGCGGGTCTGCGTCAGCGGCTTTTCGAAGTCCCGTCCATGGAGGCCCTCGATGACGCGCTTTCCGCTGGTTCCGAGACCGAGAATGAACCGACCGCCGCTGATCTCGTCGAGTGTCGCCGCCTGCATCGCGATCAATGCAGGTGACCGGCTGAACACGTTGACAATTCCGGTGCCGATCTTGATTCGCTTGGTCTTGAGCGCGATTTCGGTGAGCAGCGAGAACACCTCGTATCCCCACACCTCGGGGAGCCAAAACGAGTCATAGCCGAGCCGGTCGGCAAGAAT
>Ga0111160_1149_pt1 | contig 10128 bp, 11 predicted proteins | sample DeeMarSeWOR28_12_FD_80265 | JGI IMG/M metagenome (GOLD analysis project Ga0111160, IMG submission 80265) | Myxococcales bacterium SG8_38_1
GCCACCTCACGTCCTCGCGTATCGACTCGACGTACTCGGTGTCCTCCGCCTCTGGATTGGTGTCGTCGAAACGCAGGTGGCAGCGGCCTGCTTCAGCAAGCTCTGCCGTCGTGAAATTCAAGCAGATCGACTTCGCGTGCCCTATGTGGAGATAGCCGTTGGGCTCGGGCGGGAAACGCGTCACGACAGCCCCGCCGTGCTTGTTGGTCCGAAGGTCCTCGCGGACCAAATCGTGTACGAAGTTCGGGGCGTTCTCCTGGCCTTCGGCCTTGCCCTTGGGCTCGTTCATGCCCGAGGTCTAGCGCGGTTTTCCACCAAGCGCCGCATCTCGTCAGTCCGCAAGAACGTCATGGACTTCGGCGAAGATCGGAAGATGATCATCAACCGGCATCCCGGACTTCGAGATAGCGCGTGAAGATCAGATCGATGACCATCGGGTGGGTGACGGGCTCCACGTCGGGCGCGTTGCTTCGCCAGACGAACTGCTCGAACTCAGGGGGCATGGTGCAGCCGACGCCGGCAGTGCCGCCAACAGGACCGCCGCCCATGCCGCTGGCGCCGCTCCGGCATCCCGCCTCTGGCGTCGGCAACGACGGGGACTATCCTTGCGCCATGCTATCAAAGATCATCCTCGCCGTCTTGGCGATCCTCGTGGTGGCCGTGCTTTACATGAAGCTCACGGCGGTTCGCGTATCCGGTTCCGATGCTCGCTCCCTCGTGGCTGACGGCGCTTTGCTCGTCGACGTTCGGAGCGAAGGCGAGCACGCCGGTGGCGCTATCGAAGGCTCAATCAACATCCCTATTCAAGAGCTTGCTGGCCGGATGGACGAGCTCGGAGAGAAGAACCGCGAGATCGTCGTCTACTGCCAAAGCGGGGGCCGAAGCGCGATGGCCAAGCGCCTCTTGGAGAGCAACGGCTTTACCAAGGTGCACGACATGGGTGGAATAGGGCGGTGGTGAGCGGCGTGTCGACTAGCTACATCTGTGCGGACTGCGACCACGAATTCACGCCTGAAGATGCTGGCGACGATCCCCGGTGCCCCAAGTGCGCGCGGACCGAGGCCGTAGAGCCGGCAGACACCTCAGCGCTCCAAAGCGACATCTGGCGGCAATGGCTGGTGGTCTTCGCCCTGCTCTTCATCGCGGGCATCTTCTACATGGTGTACGAATGACGATTCACATCGCCTATGTGTCGGACGTCTTGTGCGTCTGGGCCTACGTCGCGGAAGTCCGCCTCGATCAGCTCAGAAAGGAGTTCGGCGATTCGGTGGAGCTCGAGTACCGCTTCATCCCCATCTTCGGCGCGACTCGATATCGCATCAGCGAAGGTTGGAAGGAGCGCGGCGGATACGCGGCTTTTGGCACACATGTGCGCAAAGTCGCCGAGGACTTCCCGCACGTGAAGATCGATGCGCGGGTGTGGACCGACGTGGCGCCCACCACTTCGGTGACAGCTCACGAGATGCTCTGCGCGCTGCGTCTCCTGCAAGAGGAAGGCGCCGTGAGCGCAGATCCTCGCGACGACCTAGGCGGGCGCAGCATCTTCGAGGAGGCGATCTGGCAGGTGCGCTCGGCGTTCTTCGAGCAGGCGCGCGACATCTCCAATCGAAGCGTGGTCCTCGACGTGCTCGCGCAGCTGGGCCTTCCGATCGCGGCCATCGAGGCAAAGCTGAATTCAGGCGAGGCGCTCGCCGAGGTCTTTCGAGACGTCGAGCTCCGCGACAAGCAGAACATCGAAGGCAGCCCTACCTATTACCTCAATCAGGGCCGGCAAAAGCTCTACGGCAACGTCGGCTACAGGGTGGTTTCAGCGAACCTTCGGGAGCTGATCGAACAGCCCGGCCACCAAGCCTCTTGGTGCTGACCGAGCACTAGTGAGCGGTGTCGACTGCCTCAGCTGTCGGAAGGCGCGTCGGCGGCTTGTGGCCGAAGAGCCTCATGACGCCCAGAGCCAAGCCTCCGCCGAGGAGGGCGGCGACGTGGAGCGCGACGATGGACAAGATGACGATGAGTAGCTCGGTTGTCATGGGAAACCCCCATTTGGTTATACGAGCGTCTTGCTGGGGCGCGACACCCGCCCTGGTTATCCCAAGTCTGCGGACAACGACGCAGTGCGTCAAGGCTTAGGGCTGTAAATTTCCATATATGACGTTAGGCGCTTGCAGAAAACCTAGTAATTCCGGCGGGCGCCCTGTCGCGGAAACGCACCTTCATCTGCATGCCCCGTTCACCTGGGTTGAGCGAGAGCTCGGGCAGGAAGTCCGGCTCGAAGCCCTCGACAATGTTGATGTCCACGTTCTGAATGAGAGTGCCAAGAACGATACGCATCTCCATCATCGCGAACTGCTTTCCGAGGCATACTCGAGGCCCGGCCGCGAACGGGACATATGCGCCGCGCGGGAGCTGCCTCTCGAAGTCCCTGGTCCAACGCTCCGGACGGAACTCGAGGGGGTTGTCGTAGTACTTCTCGTTACGTCCGATCGCGAGGGGGCTGATCGCGAGAATCGCCCCCTTGGGAATCAGGTGGTCGGCAATGCGGAGGTCGGTCTGCGCCTCACGCGCGAAGATCCACACCGCAGGTAAGCGGCGCAGCGACTCCTTGAGGCACATCTCGAGGTACGGGAGGTCGTGAAGGTCGTCGACGCCGATCGGCCGTGCGCCGATCTTCTCGTCGATCTCTTGCTGCGCCTTGCGGAGCTTGTCGCGATTCTTCGCGAGGAGGTACCACGCCCATGTCAGCGTGTGCGCGGTGGTTTCATGACCGGCGAAGATGAGAGTCATGAGCTCATCGCGCATTTGCTGCTCGGACATGCCGCCTTGTTCGTCAGTTGCGAAGACGATGTGCGACATGAGGTCGCCGCGGTCTTTCTTCTCCTCACGGCGGGCGGCGACGAGACGCGCAATGACGTCGTCCATCGCGTCGAGCGCACGAACCATGCGGCGGTTGCGCTTACTCGGCCACCAACGCGGAGTTGGAATCGGTGTCTGCGCGTGATCGATTAACGCTTCACTGATGTCGATCATCGCGTCGTTTATGGTCTGCGAGTGGCCCGCGACGTCCGTGTCGAAAAGGGTCTTCGCGACGACACGAAGCGCGAGGTCGACCACCTCTTTCCGGAAATCACGTTGCTCGCCGTGTTTCCAACTGCGCACCATGTCGCGCGTGTACTCGGCCATGATCGGCGCATATGCGTCGACACGCAGCTTGTGGAACGCTGGCATGATCAGCTTGTGCTGGCGCTTCCATGATTCGCCATCGTTGGGGACGAGGCCGTTTCCGAGAAACGGCTTCCACATCTGTTTGACGATCTTCGGCTTGTAGATCTGCTTGGCGTGAGTGACGTTGATCGCGTTGACGATTTCCGGATCACGAATGAAGTACGAATGTCCGTAGAGAACGCGCGTCTTGAAGATGTCGCCGTATCTCTCGTGTCCCTCCAGCACGAAGTCGGCGGGCCGGTTCTGGAAGTCGAAGGTGCCGCCCCAGAGCCAGTGGCCCTTGTGGGTCGGAATCGGCTTTGGAGCTGCTGCGCTCTGGGGGTCGCTGAGGAGAGTCATTTACTTAACATAAAGTAAACTTCCTCCCGCTGCCCAGGGCAAGTTAACAGTTTGTAATTTTTACCCTGGGTTCCAATGGCTGCCGGACGAGCGGCTCAGCCGGTATATGCCTAGGCGCCTGGCTCGCCATCGCGCTCAGCCTGGTAGCCGGAGTCGGCGATGGCCTCGAGGCTCGTCCCACCGAAGACCCATGCCGAGCAGCTTGCGTCGTCAGGCGTACACAGCCGAAAACGCGTGGATGAACGCGCCGAGCTGGTTTGCCGGCAGAGCGTTGATGCCTGCGGCTGCCGCGCGCCCCCCACCGGTCGGGAACTTCCGGCAGAGCTCATCGGCACCCTTCTTGTTGTCGAGTGGGGCGCGAACGCTCACCAGGTACGTCCCATCCGCGCGTTCCGTGAGGACGGCGTGCGCACGAGCAGGCGCGCTGTTCGCAAGGTCGTTGCTGTACACGCCGGAGACACGGCGCGCCCAGGCTTTATTCGGGAAGACGAACACCGCCGTGGTGGGGGTCTTCTGCGTGGGCTTCACCGACGCGGCGGCTGCCATGTCCTCCCGGTAGCCAGTTTCGAGCTTCTCGAAGATCTCGCGGGCGTCCTTCACGAACGCGAACGGGGTGGGATACGGCCGGACCTGCTGGTACAGATCAGCAGGGGTGAAATGAAGATCGTCCAACGACGACCCATAGCCGTTGTAGTTCATGTAGGTGCCGAGATCCTCGAGGAGCGTGAGCTGCGTATCGGAAAGCCCGAGGGGCTTCGCGATGGTTTGCGCGCTTGCCTTGAGGTTGTCGCCAAAGGCACCTGTCACCGCCCACTCGACATGCGCGCCTTTCAAGTAGCCGTTGACGAGAAGGCTCGTGCACACGTTGGCGTCGGTGTCGATGATGGTCGTCAGCCTGTCGCTTTCGGGGACTTCGCCGGCGAAGTGATGGTCGACGTAAAGAACCTCTGCCCCGGCCTCGAGCGCCTTCACGACGCCGTCGCGGTTCTTGTCGAAGCTGATGTCGAGCGCGGTGATTCGGTCACCCTCCGCCACCTCGGCTTTGGCCACCAACGCGATGTCTCGCTTAACACCGGTGATCAAGGTGCTTTGTCGCGGGTCGGCGTTGCGGAGCTGGGTGAGCGCGCAGATGCCGTCGGCATCACCGTTGAAGATGTCGATATCGGCCATTGTGGCTCTATAGCACCCCGCCCCGAACGGCGGAGCCACGCGCGGGCGATGACGAAGGGAATCACGAGCAGCGCGTGGCGGAGGCGAATCCCGCTGCGCTCCTCGCCATAAACGGCGCGCACGGGAACCTCTCGAATGCGAAGGCCGCGCGCGATGATCTCGTAGAGCAAGTCGTTCGGGTAGCTTCCAGAGCGCGTCCCAGCGCACCGATCGAAGCGCGCAGCGGTTGAACCCGACGTAGCCGCATTGCGAATCCTCGACTCGGGTCCCTAACGCCAGGCGAGTGAGCCACGAGAGCAGGTGATTGCCGGCCCAACGATGAAGCGGCATCTGACGGCGAGCCATGGGCCACGCGAGACGGTCACCCTTCACGAAGTCGGCCTGGTCATCGATGAGAGGTTGCAGCACGTTCGGGAGGTCCGTGGGCGACATCTGCCCGTCGGCGGCCAGGACGACGGCGAGGTCGGCACCCCGAGACAACGCACGCTTGCAACCCGATGCGATGGCGGCGCCTACACCGAGATTCGATCGGTGCGTTACGAGGTCGACGCTGCGCGAGCATCGACACGCTGCCAGCGCGGTGCCGTCCGTGCTCCCGTCATCGACGACGATCACTTCGTCGACGAATGCCGGTATCCCCTCGAGTGTGGCGCCGATGAGCTCCACCTCGTTGTAGGCAGGCACCACTGCGGTGATCATTCGACCTTCGAGCATGCGCAAGCCGTGGCTATCGTTTCACGCTCGGACGGTCAAGGCCTTGCGCGCGAAGCGAGGCCGGCGTAACTCGCTTCGAGATGGCTGACGTTCTCTTCGTGTCCAAACCGGTTGCGCCGCCATGGAACGACAGCAGCAAGAACCTCGTCCGCGACATCACGGGACACCTTCGGCGGCACAGGCCCGTTCTGATCGAGCCCAAGAGGGTCCACGGCCCATCGTTTTCGCCCGGCCTGAGAGAAAACGCCCGGATCTTCCGCCATCTCTTCTGGGAGGCCGACGCCGACATTTGGCATTTCTTCTTCGCTCCCAATCGGAAGAGCTCCGCTGCGGCCAGGTTCGCCGCTGCCGTGCGACGCGTTCCAACCGTGCAGACGGTCTGCAGCCTTCCCAAAGAAGATCTGGCGCTCGCAAAGCTCGTGTTCGCGGACTTGACGGTCGTCTTGTCTCGTCTTGCGTTCGACCGATTTCGGAACGCGGGGGTTGGTAAAGCGTCGCTCCGACTCATCCCACCGTCGGTGCCGGCGCTTTCCGAACCGAGCGGAGCAGACCGCGCCACACTTCGTAAGAAGCACTCGCTTCCGGAATCCGCTGAAGTCTGGATCTACCCGGGTGACCTCGAGTACGGGGGCGGGGCCGAGGTCGCCCTCGAAGGATTTGCCGCCTATGAGAGCAGCGATGCGCTGCTGTTGATGGCGTGCCGCGAGAAAACGCGCGCTTCCGGTCCTGCGCGCGCTCGACTGATCGAGCGCGCCAAACGCTGGGGCATCGAGGCTAGGCTCCGTTGGGTGGGTGAGACGCCACAGATTCACGAGCTACTCGCGCTCAGTGACTTCACGCTTCTGCCCAACCGATCGCCTTACGCCAAGATGGATTACCCACTCGTAGCTCTCGAAGCCATGAGCCTGCGCCGGCCGGTGTTCGTGGGGAAGGGAACACCGGCCGAAGAGCTGGCCGAGGATGGCGGCGCGGTCGCCGTGGAGCCGACCGGAGCGGCACTCGCAGCCGCGGTCAAAGCGTTGAGCTCGGACGATCGAAGGCGCGATGCTCTAGGACGCCAGGCGCGCGAGCTGGTGCTTCAGCGCTTCGCGCCAGCGGACGTCGCTGAGCAATACGAGCTGCTGTACGAGGCGCTTCATGGCCGATGACCGCGGTCGAGACCTGCGACGATACTACGACGACTTCAGCGTCTCGTACGATCGTGGTCGCGATTCGCCATACCACCGAATGATCGACGACCTCGAGATGGAGATCGCGATACCCTACGCGCGCGAGGCTCGGGTGCTCGAGGTCGGGTGCGGGACCGGACTCCTCCTCGCACGATTGTCGGAAGTCGCCGAGCAGGCCGTGGGCGTCGACATCTCGGAAGGCATGGCCGAAAGGGCCCGAGCCCGGGGCCTCGACGTTCGGATCGGAGACGTTCTCAGGCTCCCATTCGACGACGATGCATTCGACCTCACCTGCAGCTTCAAGGTCTTGGCGCATGTGGAGGACCTCCAGGCGGCCATCCGGGAATGCGTGCGGGTCACGCGCCCCGGTGGGCATCTGTTGCTCGAGCTCTACAACCCCTGGAGCCTCCGATACCTAGCGAAAAGAGCTGCAGGACCACGAAACATCAGCGAATCGCGAACGGAAGCCGATGTCTTCACGCGCTGGGATTCCCCCCTCGCCCTGCGCTCGCTGATATGCGCCGATACCGAGCTGGTCGACGTTCACGGTCTTCGCGTGCTCACGCCGTTCGCCGGCATCCATCGCACCCCGTTGCTCGGACCCAGCCTCCGAAGAGCCGAACGGCTCGCAAGCCGCTCGCCGTTCCGATACTTCGGTGGCTTCCTGGTAATGGTCCTCCGCAAGTCGTGAACCATGTGTCGGGTCCCTCGCATACGGGGGTGGAGCCGCCCGCTCGGACGGGCTACTCTGCGACGCGGTGGACTTGAACAACGTGATTTCACCTGATCGCGACCTCGTCAGCGAAGCGCGGGGGCTTCGCGTCGAGGTGCTGAACGCTGCCCTGCTCTTTGCGGTCGTGGTGGGCGGGCTCGCGTTCGTACGCACCCTCATCGACGCGATTGGCATCGAGGCGTGGCGGATCGTCGGCGGCTCCATCGTGCTCTACGGAGGGTTCCTCGTTCTGCTCCTCGCGAAGCGATGGTCCTACCCCATCCGAGCGCTCGGTTTCCTCTCGCTGCTCTACCTCGTCGGCGTCGTTTCGTTCCTGACGGTCGGGTACCTCGCCGCACACTGATCACGCTAGGGGTGAACATCGTCACGCTGTTGTGCGTGGGAGCCGTCCTCTCGCTCGGGTGGGCTAGCGTCGAAACCAGGTTCTACGAGCCGACGGTTTTCATGAATTGGCTTCGTGTGACCGCCATCTTTGCTGTTTTCGCGGGCATCGCCGTGATCAGCGTGGATGTCATCACCAATCACTTGAACCAGAGCCTTCGGGACCAAGCTGAGCTCATCGAGAACCTCAAAGGCGCGATGCAGCTTCATGAGCAGGCCGAGGCGAAACGGCGAGACGCCGAGTCCCGTTTGCGCGACGCGAAAAAGAACAGCGAAGGCTGAGGCCACTAGCTCAAGTCAACTGAATCCCAGGCTGGAAGTTGGCCCGCTGGTCCAAGAGCTCGGCTCCTCGGAAAACGCATGAGTCGTGCGGGCCAACGTCGGATCGGCGGAACCGCTTCCGCTCTCGCTCCCAGACCATGACTCCGCTCCTATTTTCGAAAGAAGTCGGCAGCCGGCTCGCTTTCCGCAAACGCGGTCGTCAGGTAGGCATCGTACCCGACCTCGCCCAGGAGGTGTCGCTTGAAAAAGGCGATCGTGTAGAGGTTCGCCAAGCGGTTCGATTCCTCGATGGGGAAGGCCTCGGGACCGCAGGTGATGTCGTACGGCTCGATCAGGTCCTCGGCGCCGAGCGCTGCCCAGCTTTCCTGCTCGAAGCCGATGCTGATCAAATAATCTCCAATCCAACACACGCTCGCGAAATGGGTGTGGGTCGCGCCGAGGATCTCGACGCGGTAGACGCGCGGGGCGTTCAGGATCTGCGCGAAGGCGACCTCGTTATTCTCGGGAAATACGTTCACGTCCTCGGAGCCGCCCATGAGCATCACCGGCACAGTGATTGCTTCGAGCTGCTCCTGGCTGAACCCTGCGTTCGGGGAGGTCCGTTCGTCGCTTTGGAGCTCTTTCACGACGACTGCCGAGACCGGTAGGATCGCGGCTACTCGAGGGTCGGCCCCGGCACCTGCCCAGCCGGCGGCCATCCCGATCGCCGTCATCCCGCCGAACGAGTGTCCAAGGGCACCCACACGCGAGCCGTCGACTCTATCGTGAAACGCGGTTCGCCGCCGCCTCGTCGAATGAGTCGGTGGGTGATTGCTGTGCATTTCCGGTGTGCTCCGGCGAAGCGACGATGAACCCATGACTCGCGAGGGCCTCCATCAAGCCAACCGACTGCGTGCTGATGCCTGTGTAGCCGTGAGAGAACACGAGCAGGGTTTGATTGCGGCGCGACGACACCGGCGGGTCCGCGAGCGCGACATCGGACTGAGGACCTTGGATACCCGATAAGGTGTACTCCCTCGGCTCCGCGCCGGCCGCATCGGCGGCATCGACAGGATACCAGATGTCGACGAGCAATGATCGACCACCGCGCGCCGGATCCACGGCCGTGAACGTCGAGTGGCCCACCGCAAAGGAGCCGAGCTCGTCGGGCGGATCGACGGGCTCGTTCGTCGCGCTCGAGCTGCTGCAGGCGGCAATCGCGACGGCGATGCAGCACACGAATAGCAACCTCATCATAGCGGCGATTTCCCAACCACCGTCAGTGTCGTCGACAACGGCAGGTCGCGTGACGAGACGCCGACGTGCACCAGGTGCTCGAGGCCTTCGAGCGCCCATGCGGATTGCGAGACGTCGTAGTACGCGAGGCTATCGACGGGAACGACGAGGTCCACCGCCCGTCTCTCGCCCGGCTCGAGCTCGACCTTGGCGAATCCTTTGAGCTCGAGCTCCGCCCGCTCCACCGTCGAGCCTGGATAGGCTACGTAGAGCTGGACGACCTCGGCCCCGGCGACGTCACCGGTGTTGGTGACATCGACCGTGAAGGTGACGCTGTCCCCCGCGCCTGCTTCAGTGTCGCTCGTGCGAAGGTTGTCGACCGAGAACCTGGTGTAGCTCAGCCCGTATCCGAACTCGAACTCCGGGTCGTCGCCGTTGCGATCGAGGTACCGGTACCCGTGGAAGTAGTCATAGGTGACCTCGAGCGAAGTGTTGTCGAAGGCCGGAAGCTGATCGAGACCGGTGGGAATGGTCAGTGGAAGCTTGCCCGAAGGATTCGCGGCGCCGAACAGGAGGTCCGCGATAGCGTAGCCCCCCATCTGGCCCGGGTACCAAACCATCAGGAGCGCATCCACCTCAGGCAGCCAATCGCCCATCGTGATCGCTCCGCCCCCTTCGAGGACGACGATGGCACGCTCGTTGGCTCCGGCTGCATCGAGGATGAGCTTCGTGCGCTCTTGTCCGAGGCCGAGCTCCTCCCTGTCGCCCGGCCCGAGCAAGCCCTCGCTTTCGTCCTCCGCGGTGAGCCCTGCAACGATGATCACCGCGTCAGCGGCCTCGATGGTGGCGAGATCCTGTGCGTCGAGGATGTTCTTGTCGATGTGGTCGATCGCAACCGAATCGCCG
>Ga0111160_1119_pt1 | contig 10058 bp, 5 predicted proteins | sample DeeMarSeWOR28_12_FD_80265 | JGI IMG/M metagenome (GOLD analysis project Ga0111160, IMG submission 80265) | Myxococcales bacterium SG8_38_1
GAGGACACGCATTTCGTGCCCGCGCTCGAAGCGATGGTTGAGCTCCAGATCGCCGAAAGCGATTGGAGCTCCGTCGTCGAGTACAAGAAGCGCATTCTCGACGTCACGGACGAACCCGCGGCTCGCGCCAAGCTCCTCGTCGAGATGGGCGACCTCTGGCACGAGAGGCTGAGCGATCCGGACCAGGCGGCGGAGGCCTTCACCGAGGCCCTCGATCTCGATCCCGACGACCATCGCGTGCTCCACAAGCTTCTGGTCACGTACCAGGCGGCGGAGCGCTGGTCCGAAGCCATCGACATCATCGAGCGCGTGGCCGGCTTGGAAGAGCGGGACGATGCGAAGGCCAAGTACACCTATACGATTGGCGTCATCCTCCGGGACAAGCTCGAAGACGAGGACGCTGCGCTCGAGCGATTCAACGAAGCATTGGATCTCGACGCGAGCCAGCTCAAGCCCTTCGAGGCCGTCAACAAGCTCCTAAACACGCGCAAGGATTGGAAGGCGCTGGAGCGGGCATACCGCAAGATGCTTCACCGCATCATCAACCAGGGGAACACCGACCTCGAGCACAACCTCTGGCATACGCTAGGCATCATCTACCGCGACCGTCAGCGCAACTTCGACGCAGCGGCCGAGGCGTTCAAAATGGCCGCGTCGCTCAAGCCGGATGACGCCACCGAGCATCAGATTCTCGCTGAGCTCTACGCGACGATGCCCGACAAGACCAACGAGGCCATCGCCGAGCACCAGTGGCTCTTGCAGAACGATCCGAACCGACTCGACTCGTACCGGGCGCTCTACAAGCTCTACTTCGACGCACGGGCCTACGACAAAGCGTGGTGCATCGCGCGGACACTGTCGTACTTCCAGAAGGCCGACGAAGAGCAGCAGAAGTTCTTCCAGCAGTACAAGCAGGATCGTGAGATTCAGCCGACGACCCGGCTCAGCAACGAGAACTGGGTGAAGGACCTGATGCACGAGAGCCAGGACATCTACATCTCCAAGATTATGGAGGTGATTGCGCCGGCGGTACGCGCTTCGCTCGCCGTGACAGACAAGAAGCTCAATCTGCACAAGCGCAAGCCCGAAGACCTCGCCAACCCGAGCCTCGCGCTCGCGCGGCAGTTCAAGCTGGCTCAGGACGTTCTCAACGTCAGCATCCCGGTGCGTCTCTACATCCAGAAGGAGCTCTCAGGCGCCCTTCGCGACGAGGCGCGCAGCAACCCGCCGGCAATCATCACCGGCTACACGCTGCTCTCCGGATACCGGCCGATCGACCTCGCGTTCGTGTGCGGCCGCCACCTCACCTACTATCGAGGCGAGCATTTCATTCGCACGATGTACCAGTCGCACACCGAGCTACGAACGCTGCTGTTGGCGGCCATGCGCTTGGTCGGAATGGGCGGCGGCGACGCAAGCGTCGAGTCCACGGCGAAGCAGCTCGCGAAGCACATGGACCAGGCTCACCTCGACGTGCTCAAGCAGGTCGTGCGCAAGTTCGTCGATTCGGGTGGACAGGCGGACATCAAGCGCTGGATGCAGGCGACGGAGATCACCTCGCTCCGCGCCGGGCTCTTGCTCTGCGACGACGTCGAAACCGCGGTGAAGATGACGCAGCAAATTGCTTCGGAGTCCACAGCCGACCTCGCGCCTCGCGACAAGGTCAAAGAGATCGTCCTCTACAGCATCTCGGAGAGCTACTTCCGTCTCCGTGAGCAGCTGGGCATCCAAATCAAGGTCTGATATCGGCGAGCGTGCGTCAGGCCCTGTGATGTGACAGGGCTTGTGCGATGCTGGAGCTCGACCTCGATACCGAAGCGGCCACGTCCGCCCTCGCGCGTTCCCTCGCGGATCTGCTCGAGGCGGGTGATGTCGTCGGCCTCGAGGGCGGGCTCGGTGCCGGCAAGACCACGTTCACGCGTGAAGCGGTGCACGGCCTCGGCGTCCCGGAGGAGACGGCCGTCACGAGCCCGACGTTCGCGCTCCTTCATCAGTACGAGGGCCGGCTTCCGATCGGCCACGCCGACCTGTACCGCCTTGCCGACGAGATCGAGCTCGAGGAGTTAGGGCTCGACGAGTTGCTGCAGGATGGCGCCGTCTTGTTTGTCGAGTGGGGCCGGAAGTTTCCCGCGATGGCTGCCCGGACGGCTCTTTGGGTCGAGCTCGAGATCCTGTCCGACGACGCACGGCGCGTGCGTTTGCGCGCCGAGGGCGCTCGCGGTGATGCGATCATCAGTGTCCTCCGCGAGCGAGCTCCGGTGTGAAAGATTCCCGGTTGCGGCACCTAGGGGGCTCTGGTAAGCCCGCGCGAACGTCCAGGTTCAACTGACACCATGCCCCGCCGCGACGACATCAAAAGCATCCTTCTCATAGGGTCGGGGCCGATCGTGATCGGGCAAGCCTGTGAGTTCGACTACTCCGGCACGCAAGGCGCCAAGGCACTCAAGGAAGAGGGCTACCGCGTCATCCTGGTCAACTCGAATCCGGCGACGATCATGACCGACCCGGAGTTCGCGGATCGAACGTACGTCGAGCCGCTGACCCCCGAGATCCTCGAAGCAATCATCGCGCGGGAAAAGCCGGACGCGGTGCTGCCGACCCTCGGGGGCCAAACTGCACTCAATCTAGCGCTTGCGCTCTCGGACCGCGGGATCCTCGACAAGTATGGCGTGGAGCTGATTGGCGCCAAGGTCGAGGCCATTCGCAAGGCCGAAGAGCGCGAGCTCTTCAAGGCCGCCATGGACAAGATCGGGCTCAACAGTGCGCGGGCAGACGTGGCCCGCACCATCGAAGAAGCCCACGAGGTTGCGGAGCGCATCGGCTTCCCGATCATCCTCCGGCCGTCGCTCACCATGGGCGGCTCGGGCGGCGGCATCGCTTACAACAAGGCGGAGTTCGACAAGGCGATTCGCTGGGCCTTCCAGTGCAGCCCCATCCACGAGTGCCTCATCGAAGAGAGCCTTCTCGGTTGGAAGGAGTACGAGCTCGAAGTCATCCGCGACACCGCAGACAACTTCAGCGTCATTTGCACCATCGAAAACTTCGACCCAATGGGCGTGCATACGGGTGACTCGATCACGGTCGCCCCTGCGATGACCCTCACCGATCGCGAGTACCAGCGCCTCCGCGACGCGGGGCGCGCGATCATCACCGAGATTGGGGTCGAAACCGGTGGCTCCAACATCCAGTTCTCGGTCAATCCGAAGGATGGGCGGCTCATCGTCATCGAGATGAATCCACGCGTATCGCGCTCGAGCGCATTGGCTTCCAAGGCCACCGGCTATCCGATCGCGAAGATCGCCGCCAAGTTGGCCGTAGGGTACCGCCTCGACGAGCTGCAAAACGACATCACCGGGACGAGCGCGGCATTCGAGCCGACCATCGACTACGTGGTCACCAAGGTGCCGCGCTTCGCGTTCGAGAAGTTCGCCGGCGCCGACCCCCGGCTCACCACGCAGATGAAGTCGGTGGGCGAGGCGATGGCGATCGGCCGGACCTTCAAGGAGTCGCTTCAGAAAGCGGCGCGCTCGCTCGAGACGGGGCGCGACGGGCTCAGCTCGCTCCTCTCCAAGGTCGACTACCGCGACTTGGCGGCGCAAGTGCGGCGCCTCGTCGAGACGGGCGAGGCTATCAACACGGCGAAGCCCATGTTGGCCGATTTACCTGAACCGAGCGACGAAGCCTTGCGCGAAGCGATCCTGGATCTCGTTCGCACGCCGCTTGCGGAGCGGCTCTGGTATGTCGCGGACGGCCTTCGGGTGGGCCTCACGGTCGAACAGCTTCATCAGGCCACGGCGATCGACGTTTGGTTTCTCGAACAGATGCGACAAATCATCGAGTTCGAGGGTACGCTCCGGGCGTCGGCAGGGAGCCCACTCGACGAACCATTCGTCCGGCGCGCCAAAACGCTCGGGTTCAGCGACCGCCAAATCGCTGCGCTTCGCGGCGAGACCGCCCAAGAGGTTCGCAGCAGGCGGGCAGCTCTCGGAGTGAATCCCGTCTACTCGCGTGTCGATACCTGCGCCGCCGAGTTCCCTGCGCTGACGCCGTACATGTACTCCACCTGGGGCCTCGAGAGCGAAGCCCGCCCCGAGGGCGACAAGAAGAAGGTCATGATTCTCGGTGGCGGTCCGAACCGAATCGGGCAGGGCATCGAGTTCGACTACTGCTGCGTGCATGCCTCGTTTGCGCTCAAGGAGATCGGTTTCGAGACCATCATGGTCAACTGCAACCCTGAGACGGTCTCCACCGACTACGACACCTCGGACAAGCTTTACTTCGAGCCGCTCACCTTCGAGGACGTGATGCACATCGTCGACGTCGAGAAGCCCGATGGCGTGATCGTGCAGTTCGGCGGGCAGACACCGCTCAAGCTCGCGGTCGCGCTCTCTAGGGCTGGCGTGCCGATCCTTGGCACCACCGCGGATGCCATCGACCGCGCCGAAGACCGCGAGCGCTTCGACGAGCTGCTCACCAAGCTCGACCTCATGCGTCCGAGCGGCGGGATTGCCAAGGGCAGCAAAGACGCATTTGCCGTCGCAGAACAGATTGGCTTCCCCGTCGTGGTCCGACCGAGCTACGTGCTCGGCGGCCGGGCGATGGAGATCGTGTACTCCCAAGAAGAGCTCGCGCGGTACATGACGGTCGCCCTCGAAGCGGTCTCGGACGCGGAGACGCAGACGATTCTCGTCGACGAGTTCCTGAAGGACGCCATCGAGGTGGACGTCGACTGCGTGTCCGATGGCAAGGACGTGGTCATCGGGGGCTTGTTGCAGCACATCGAGGAGGCCGGGATTCACTCGGGCGATTCGTCGATGGCGCTCCCCGCGCATTCGCTTTCGCCCGACGTGCTCGCGACGCTTCGTTCATCGACACGGGCCCTCGCGCTCGAGCTCGGTGTCGTGGGCCTGATGAACGTGCAATTCGCGGTACGGGGCAGCGCGGTCTACGTCATCGAGGTCAACCCGAGGGCTTCCCGGACGATTCCGTTCATCAGCAAGGCCATCGGCGTTCCGCTCGCGAAGATTGCCGCCAGGGTCATGGCTGGCCAGACCCTGCGCGAGATCGGTTATACGCGCGAAATCGTGACCGATCACATCGCAGTCAAGGAGTCGGTCTTCCCATTCACGAAGTTCCCCGGCGTCGACACGATTCTCAGCCCCGAGATGCGCTCCACGGGCGAGGTGATGGGCATCGCAGACAACTTCCCCGACGCCTTCTACAAAGCGATGTTGAGCGCGAGCTCCGAGCTCCCCGATGAGGGCAAAGTCTTCATCAGCGTGAAGGAGAACGACCAGCCGGCCGCGGCGGAGCTCGCCCGTCGCTTGAAGGCCCTCGGATTCGACATCATCGCCACGAAGGGCACACTCGATGTGATCGCGCGCGCGGGCGTGGAGGCAGAGCGCGTCAACAAGGTCGGCGAGGGTCGACCGCACATCGTCGACCGCCTGCAGAGCGACGAGATCGCGCTCGTGTTCAACACTACCGAGGGCGCCAAAGCGATTCGCGACAGCCGCTCGATGCGACGCCAAACGGTGCTCAGCGGCGTGCCGTACTTTACGACAATCGCCGCGGCGGCGGCTGCGGTCGATGCCATCGAGGCTCGAAGGCTCCGGCCGCCTTCGGTCTGCTCGCTTCAGGAGTACCACGCACGGAACACCGAGCTCGCAAGCTTGCGACCTCCTCCGTAACGAGGTACGAACGCCGGATGGACCGGGTACCGATGACGCCCGATGGGCATGCTGCCCTCACGGCGGAGCTCGCGCTGCTCAAAGCGGAGCGGCCGAAGATCTCACAAGAGATCGGCGTCGCTCGCGAGCACGGCGATCTCAAGGAGAACGCCGAATACCATGCCGCGAAGGAAAAACAGGGCCTCTGCGAGGCGCGCATCGCGGAAATCGAGGACAAGCTCTCGCGCGCCGAGGTGATCGACCCGTCGACACTGAGCGGCGAAAAGGTGAAGTTCGGCGCCATCGTCGAGCTCGAAGACATGGACAACGGCACGGTGGTCACCTACCGCCTGGTCGGCCCCGACGAGTCTGACATCAAGAAGGGCAAGCTCTCGATCACGTCGCCGGTCGCACGCGCACTCGTAGGCCGCGAAGTGGGCGACGAGGTACGGGTCGAGGCGCCGGGCGGCGTCCGCCACTACGAAGTCAGCGACGTTCGCTGGGGCTGAGTGCCGTCTCTACTCGATCATCCCGTCGAGTCGCTGCCCGGAATTGGGCCGACGACGGGAGCGCAGCTGCGCGAGCGCGGGTACGCAACGGTCGGTGATTTGTTGTGGCTCCTGCCCCGGGGCTATGACGACCAGCGCAAGCCGACGCCGATTTACATGCTTCGCGACGGGGAGTACGCGGTCGTCGAGGGAGTGGTTCGCGAGGCGCATTCGTTTCCACGTGGCGCTCGAATCGGTTTCGACGCGCGAATCGAGGACAGCGGCCCGCACGCCGGCGAGGATGGCTATCGAGAGCTGAAGCTGGTTTGGTTCGCGGCGATCCCCGGCCTCGGGCGACGCTTCGCGGAGGGAACGAGAGTGCGCGTCGCCGGACGCGTGCAGGAGTACCGTGGTACCCCCAGCATCGCGCACCCCGAGTTGCTGTCGGCCGATGCGCCGGGCGCGATCGAGCCTCGTTACCCGGAGCTTCCCGGCGTTCGCCGAAAGGCGTTGCGCAAAGCAATTCGGGCGGCGGTGGACCGTGCAGTGACCGCGGTTCCCGATTTGATCCCGGCCGCGCTTCGCGCCGAAGCGGGCGTTGGTCCCTTGGGAGAGGCGCTTCGCGCCATTCACATACCGGACCCTGAGGGATTCGACGCCGACCCCGAGGCCCCGCCGCCCGGTTACCGGAGGCTAGCGCTCGAAGAGCTGGTTCTGTGGGAGCTCGCGCTACGCTTGCGCCGTGCCTCGGAGAAGGGTGGACACGCGCAGCGCTTCGATGTCGGGCCGGTCGAGACCGCGTCCGAGGTGTTCCCATTCGAGCTCACTCCGGCCCAACGCAATGCGATTCGGGAGGTGAGCGAGGCCCTCGACAACGAGAGACCCATGAAGCGGCTGCTTCAAGGCGACGTGGGGTGCGGCAAGACAGCCGTGGCCCTGGTCGCCTGCGCGCAGGTGGCGGGGGGAAACGCGCAGTCGGTCTTCCTCGCGCCGACCGAGCTGCTCGCAGAGCAACATGCGGAAACCCTGCGCGAGACGGCTTCGAAGCTCGGGCTTCGCCTCGGCCTCTTCACCGGCACCCTGAGCAAGGACCAGCGGCGCTCGATGCTCGACCGGATGGCGACCGGGGCCGTGGACATCATCGTGGGGACGCACGCGCTTCTGAGCGGCGAGGTGCGATTTGCCAACCTCGGTCTCGTGATCATCGATGAGCAGCACCGCTTTGGTGTGGCCCAACGTCTCCGTCTCGGCACGCGGGGCGACAATCATCGCCCGCACCTGCTCGTGATGACGGCGACCCCGATTCCGCGAAGCCTCGCCCTCGTCTTGTATGCGGGCCTCGAGCTCACCACGATCGACGCGAAGCCTCCCGGCCGCGTGCCCGCGACGACGAAGATGATGCCTCGCAAGAACCGCGCGAAGGTGTTCCGGCAGATCGAGCGCGCGCTCGAAGTCGATGGGAGAGCGTTCGTCGTGTGTCCGGCGATCTCGGAGTCCGAGGAGATGGTGACGGTCGAGGAGACGTTCAAGGAGATGCGCGCGCAGTTCGGCGAGGACCGGGTGGGGCAGGTGCACGGGCGCCTCTGCGGCGACGCGCGCCGCGAGGCGATGCGCGCGTTTGCCCGCGGAGAGCAACAGGTGTTGGTCGGCACCACGGTGCTGGAGGTCGGCGTCGACATTCCTGACGCGAACATCATCGTCGTCGAGCAGGCCGAGCGTTTCGGCTTGGCGCAGCTGCATCAGCTTCGAGGTCGGGTGGGGCGGGCCGGCCAGAAGAGCGCCTGCCTGCTGACCTTCGGGGATCCGCTGACCGAAGAGGCCGAGGCGCGACTTCAGGCACTCTGCGACAGCGATGACGGCTTTCGCTTGGCCGAGCGCGATCTCGAGCTCCGAGGCGCAGGTCACCTTTTTGGCTACCGCCAGTCGGGGGCGAGCGGGCTCCGGTTCGCGAACCTGGTCGAAGACCGCGCACTGCTCCGGCAGGCGGCGGCCTTGGTCGATCGCATCGTAGCCGTCGATCCGACCCTGTCTCTGCCCGACCACGCCCCGGCCCGTGCCGCGGTGGACCGATGGGAGCGTGCTGCGGCGGTCCGCGAGGACGCAGGCTGACCTCCTGTGATTCTGCCAGCTTCTTGACGCTTTTGTGGGACCCAGGTAGTTCCGAGCTATGGCCCTGGTTCTTCACGCGCAGCGGGAAATCACGCTCAAGATTGCCTACTATGGCGTCGGGCTCGGGGGTAAGACCACCAACCTCGAGACCATCCACGCGCAGTCGCGCCCCGAGGCGCGCGGCAAGCTCGTCACGGTGAACACGGAGGCTGAGCGCACGCTCTTCTTGGACTTCCTCCCACTCGAGCTCGGCACGTTCCGCGGCTACAACGTGCGCCTACATCTCCTGTCGGTGCCCGGACAGGTTGCGCAGGACTCCACGCGCCGCCTCGTCCTTCGCAACGTCGACGGTGTCGTCCTCGTGATCGACAGCCAGCCAGACGCGCTCGAAGGCAACAACTACAGTATCCGCAACCTCGACTACAACCTGCGATTACACGGCGTCGATCCGGATCGCGTGCCGTTGGTCGTGCAGTACAACAAGCGCGACCTTCCCGGCGTGCTGGACGTCGAAGAGATCGCCGAGCGTCTCGGCGTGCCCGAAGGCGTGCCCGAGCTCGTTGCGTCCGCGCGCGAGGGGTGGGGTGTATTCGAAGCCCTCAAGTCGGTGGTGCGCCTTTCCATGCGCCAACTCGGCGACCCGGCGTTGCATCCCGAAGGCCGCGTCGAGTGTTTGCTCGACGAGCCACGCGATCGCTTCTACCCGAGCGGCCCGGTTTCGATGATTCACGCCCTGGCGCCGGAAGAAGAGCTCGGCCTCGAAGACATCGAGCTGGTCGGCAGCGCCTGAGGCCGGCATGGCAGTCGCCGGCTCAGCATCGCTTGCGGATCGCGTTCAAGCGGTGGCGCCGACCATCCAAATGCTCCCGGTCCGAACGCCGACACTGCCGCCCGCGACGCACACCAACACGTTCCTCGTGGGCACGAGGGAGGCGGTCGTCATCGAGCCCGCGACCCCGTACCGCGAGGAGCAGGACCTCATGGTGGAGTGGGTACAAGCGGCCCGCCTCAAAGGCACCGAGCCGCTAGCGATTCTGGCGACCCACCACCATCCTGACCACGTGGGTGGGGCCATGGCACTCAAGGAGCGGCTCCAGCTTCCGCTCTGGGCCCACGCGATGACGGCGCAACGCCTCGACGGGATCGTCGAGATCGACATGCTGATCCAAGACGGGGAGCGCATCGCCCTCGATGGCCCAACGCCGACCGCGCTAAGCGCGCTTCACACCCCAGGCCACGCGCCGGGTCACCTCTGCTTCACCGACGAGGCCACCGGCATCATGATCGCCGGCGACATGGTTGCCTCGGTCGGCACGATTATCGTCGAGCCGACGGATGGCGACATGCTGCTCTACTTGGAGTCTCTTAGAAAGATGTCCGCGCTCGAACCGACCGCGCTGCTACCCGCGCACGGCGACGTGATTCAAGCGCCCCAAGCGCTCCTCAGCTTCTACATCGAGCATCGCCTGATGCGCGAAGGCAAGGTGCTCGCTGCTCTAGAGGCCCGCGGCAAACCCTCCCGCCCAAGGCACCTGGTCGCCGAAGCCTACGCCGATACCCCCAAGCATCTCTGGCCGCTCGCCCTCCGCTCCATCGAGGCCCATTTGATCAAGCTCGAACGGGAGTCGAGAGTGGCAACGACGGGTATGAAAGTCTCGTCTGGCTTTGTCCTGGACATCGAGCCGCTTGGCACGCTCCGATGTGAGCGCGCCCACAATAAATCAAGATCGTCGGGGCGGAGCGTTGCGCGTGTCCGAATGACCCCTTGTAACAGGCTGTCCCGCAGTGTTAG
>Ga0111160_1137_pt1 | contig 10013 bp, 10 predicted proteins | sample DeeMarSeWOR28_12_FD_80265 | JGI IMG/M metagenome (GOLD analysis project Ga0111160, IMG submission 80265) | Myxococcales bacterium SG8_38_1
AATTACCACGATCTGGATTTGAAGGCATGCTTGACATGCAAGTGGGGCGCTCCGCACACTCCCCGCTGACCGAAGGTTGAAGTGGCCAAACAGAACCTCCTCGTCGTCGATGCCGATCCCCGTAGCCTCCGCGTTCTCGAGGTCAGCCTTAGAAACGCTGGCTACAACGTGGCTGGATGTCCCAGTGTAGGGAAGGCTTTCGAGATCCTGCACGCGAACAAGCCCGATCTCATTCTGTCCGATACGACTTTTTCCGACATGAACGGCTTCGATTTCGTCGAGCAGCTCCGACAGAACAGCGATTGGGCCGACATCCCCTTTATGTTCCTCTCGAGCGACGGCTCGATCGAGAGCAAGATCCGTGGGCTGGAGCTCGGCGTTCAGGACTACCTGACCAAGCCGATTTACATCCGTGAGGTGATCGCGCGGGTGGGTATCGAGCTCGCAAGGCAGGCGCGCGCCGGGCTGGCCCTCAAGAGCAGCGACGCGCGGACGCGGTTCAGTGGCTCGCTCTCCGAGATGAGCGTCGTCGACCTCCTTCAGACGATCGACGTGAGCCGGAAGTCCGGGGTGCTGACGCTGATCGCGGCGGACGGTCAGGAAGGCATGATCTCGTTCGACTCCGGCGCCGTCATCAACGCGACGGTCGAATACCTGAGAGGCGAGGATGCGATCTACCGGCAGCTATTGTGGCGCGAGGGAAGCTTCGACCTCGAGTTCCGACGGGTCAGCCTGAGTGAGCGCACCGTCCACCGAACGACACAAGCGTTGCTCATGGAGGGGATGCGGCGCCTCGACGAGTGGAGCCGGTTGTCCGAATTGCTTCCCTCGTTTGATACGGTGCTCGAGGTCGATGCTGACATGCTGCGAGATCGGCTCCGGGAGATGCCGGATGAGCAGAACGACATGGTCCGGCTGATCGACGGCGAGCGGTCAGTCGAGCGGTCAGTCGGTGAGGTTCTTCGCGCGCATGGGGGCGATCACGTCGAAGCGCTGCGCAAGATCGTCGATCTCTATTTCGAGGGGATGGTGCGCGAAGTCGGCCGCATCCAAGACAGCATTCCGGTTCTGGCCGAGACGTTCGTCGTATCCTCACCGCCCCCGCCAAAAGAGGGTATCAACACGATACCCGGGCCCGGTGGCGCCGTGAGCGCCGAGGTTTCGGTGCCTGCGGCGCCCCCGATTCCTGGGGAGTCGTCGACTTCGGTCACCGCCCCAGAGATGCAGTCCGTGCCGGCGTCCGCGTCCCTGCCGGCGCCGGAGCATGTGACGCCCGTCTCGCTTCCGTCACCGAAGGTCGACGCGACGGACATCTCTGACGATGAGATCACCGCGCCGCGTGCGACCTCCGCGCCGCCGCCCGTTCTCAGGCCGCCGCACAGCGCTCCGCCTCCGGCGCGAGGTTGGCAAGCAGCACCGCCGCCGGCGGCATCTTCGCGTCCGCGCCACCAAACGCCCAGAGGCTTTCAACAAGCGCGCCCCGAGGCTGCGATGTACGCGGGTGGCACGATCTTGAATTGGGCCGGGCGCGTTCCGCGATCGAGCAGATCGAAGAAATCTCCGGCCGCGAAACCGTCGAACTGGGTCACTGGGACAGTAGCCTGTCCGAGCTTCGCGAAGATCCCGACATCGAAGAGGCGATCGAAGCCATCGATTCCGATCCACCTCCGGCCGCTTTCGTGCGTTCGCGGCCACCGAGCGACCGTGCGATCGACGAAGCGGTGCTGCGGGGCGAGGAGCAAGAGCCGATGGTGGCCGCCGACTACCACGAACCGCCCGAGGTCGATCCCCCGCCGCTCACTTACGAGCAGGTGTTCGAAAAGGGCTCCGCAGAGGCGAGCCTTCGGGCGCCGCGCGCGGTGACCCCGAGCGCGGCCGCGTCGAAAGGCCAGTCAACACCTTCGATGTTGCCTTGGGCGTTGCTGGTGCTGGCGATCCTGTTTGGAGCCGGTGCGGTGGTGTTCATCATTTCGCAGCGGCGGGCGCCCCGGGCAGAGTCGGCACCAGCGACCACGCCTGCAGCCGTGCCGGAGTCAGCATCCGCACCAGCACCAGCACCAGCACCAGCACCAGTGACAGCGCCAGTGAAAGCGACTGCGACAGCCGCGGCGCCAGCCCCGGCACCAGCGCCAGTGTCCGCCCCGACCGAGGATTCCAATCGCGTCTATCCGGAGACCGGCGCCCTCGATACCTACGACGCGCAGCTCGTGCTTGCGCGTAGGTTGAAGCGGGGCTCACGTGCGGTGGCCGCCTATCAACGAGCGATTGTCCTCAATCCGGAGGGCGCGGACGCGCTAGCCGAGCTTGCGCGGCTGATGTTGGCGCGGCAGCACACGCGGGAGGCGACCGAGCTCGCGGAGCGCGCCACGGCGATTGATCCGAGCAACGCGCTCGCCTGGGTGACTCTCGGTGCGGCGCGGCAAATGCGTGGCGACCGGCAGGGCGCGCGCCAGGCCTACCAAAACTGCGCAAAGCTCGGCAAAGGCCAGTATGTCGCCGAGTGCCGGGCCATGCTCCGCTGAATGAGCCGCCGTCAGCCGACCACAAGTTTCGGTCAAGACCGCTCGCCCTGCTAAGCTTGGCCGATGACGCGGGGGGCCGCATGACCGAGCCATCGCAAGTGGGGATTGCCGTCGTCGGAGCGGGCGGCTGGGGAAAGAACCACGTTCGCAACTACATCGCGATCCCGGACGCCAGGCTACTATACGTCTGCGATCGCGACGACGAGATCCGCGCGTCGATGAACGCGACGTACCCGAGCGTCTTCGCGGTCGGCGAGTTGCGCACCGTACTCAACGATCCAGACGTGGCGGCAGTCGTCGTGGCGACGCACGCCCCCTCTCACTTCGAGCTGGCCGAAGCCGCGCTTCGGGCCGGCAAGGACGTGTTCGTCGAGAAACCCTTATGCCTTTCCGGCAAGCAGGCGGCCAAGCTTTGCGAGCTTGCCGATGAAGGCGATCGCATCCTGATGGTCGGTCACCTGCTACTCTACCATCCGGCGGTCGACCGGCTGAAGCGGCTCATCGACGATGGCGAGCTCGGGGACGTGCTCTATATCTACGCTCAGCGCGTCAACCTCGGTGTCGTGCGCCAAGAGGAGAACGCCTGGTGGTCCCTCGCGCCGCACGATATCTCGGTGGCGAACTACCTGTTGGGGGCGTCACCCGAGGCCGTGAGCGCGACTGGATCTTGTTACCTACAGCCCGACCGCGGAATCGAAGACGTCGTCTTTGCGACCCTCCACTATCCGGGGGGCCGCATGGCGCACGTCCACGTGAGTTGGCTCGATCCACACAAGACCCGCAAGCTCACCGTCGTCGGCGACCGCAAGATGGCCGTGTTCGACGACACGTCACCCGACCAGAAGCTCGCCGTCTTTGACAAGGGCGTCGAGCCTCCCGCAACCCTCAGCTACGAGGAGGGCGTGCGAATTCGAACCGGGGATATCTTGATTCCGGCGCTCAAGATGGCGGAGCCCTTGCGGCGCGAATGCCTGGCGTTCATCGAAGCGGTTCAAACCCGGAGGGCGCCGGTCGCCGATGGGGCCTCTGGCCTTCACGTGGTTCGCGCGCTCGAGGGCGGGGCCACCTCGCTCGCGCAGGGCGGCGCCCGGATCGACCTCCGCGGAGGCCGCTGATGCGCGAGCCGTTCATTCACCAGACCGCGGTCGTCGACGAGGGGGCGAGCGTCGGCACCGGCTCTCGCATCTGGCACTTCACCCATGTTTGCGGTGGCGCGACGATTGGAGAGCGCTGCGTTCTCGGGCAGAACGTGTTCGTCGGTCCAGGGGTCGAGATCGGGGACGGCGTGAAGATCCAGAACAACGTTTCCGTATATGCGGGCGTCGCGATCGCAGACGATGTGTTTCTCGGACCGAGCTGTGTGTTCACCAACGTGCTCACGCCGCGCGCGCATGTCGAGCGCAAAGAAGAGTTCGCGCCGACATCGGTGGGCCGCGGTGTCACGGTCGGAGCCAACGCCACCATCGTTTGCGGTCATGCGCTCGGCAACTACGCGCTAGTCGGCGCTGGAAGCGTCGTCACCAAGGACGTGCCCGCGCACGCCGTCGTCGCGGGAAATCCCGCGCGGCAGATCGGATGGGCGTGCCGATGCGGCGAGGTGCTGCCCGATTCCGGCGTTTGTGTGCGCTGTGGCGACGAATACGAAACGACGGCAGCGAGCTGCCGATGGGTGAAGAGCGGTGAGTGAAGAACCGATCCCGATGTTGGATATCGCCGCCCAGAACGCCCCGATCATGGCGCGTCTCGTCGACAGGGCCGCGTCGGTCATCCGCTCCGGCCGCTACATCTTGGGTCCCGAGGTCGACGCGTTCGAACGCGAGGTCGCGGATTACATCGGCGTCGAGCATGCGATTGGTGTGTCGAGCGGAACCGACGCGCTCATGGTCGCTTTGATGGCACTCGAGGTCGGACCGGGGGATGAGGTGATCACCACTCCCTTCACGTTCTTTGCAACCGGAGGATGTGTCGCCCGCGTGGGGGCGACGCCCGTGTTCGTCGACATTCGACCGGACACGTTCAACATCGACGTCGAACAGGTCGCGACCGCGGTTACGGAACGCACGCGCGCAATTCTCCCCGTGCACCTGTTTGGCCAGGCTTGCGACATGGAGGGCCTGTCGGCGGTTGCCAAAAAGCACGACCTGCCGATCATCGAGGACGCGGCCCAGGCGATCGGGACGAAGAGCCCCTCCGGTCCCGTGGGCACGCTCGGCGCATACGGGTGTTTTTCCTTCTTCCCCTCGAAGAACCTCGGCGGTTTCGGCGATGCCGGACTAGTCACGACGCAGGATGCCACGCTAGCTGACAAGGCCCGTGTCATCCGCGCGCAGGGGAGCAAGCCGAAGTACTATCACTCCGTCGTCGGAGGGAACTTCCGCATCGATGCGCTTCAGGCCGCGCTCCTGCGGGTGAAGCTCCCGGAGCTCGAAGCCTGGACCGCCGAGCGCCGAGCGAATGCCGATCGCTACGACGGAGCGTTTGCGCGCGCGGGCTTGAGCGAATCACTGCTTCGAACCCCGACCAGGCGTTTTCAAGGCCACATCTACAACCAGTACGTGATTCGCACGTCCAGGCGGGACGCGCTCCAAGCGCACCTCCAGGCCCGGAACATCGCCACCGCGATCTACTACCCGGTGCCACTTCACCGCCAAGAGTGCTTCGCGGGCCTCGGGTACCGCGAGGGCTCGTTGCCGATATCGGAGCAGGCGAGCGCGGAAGTTCTAGCTCTTCCGATCTTCGCCGGCCTCGGAGAAGCCCGCCAGGATCGTATCATCGACGCCATCGTCGGCTTTCTGGGGCAGGTTCAGTAGCCATCGTTCGTCGCTCGCTCTACAGTGCCACCCAGCCGATGACAGGTCGCTATCACGCCCCATTCGCCGAGCAGGGCTCGCACGAAATCGACGCGGACATCGCGAACCGACTGCTCCGGATCGCGCTCGAGCAGGGTGGCGACTACGCGGACTTGTTCTTCGAGTATTCGGTGAGCGGAAGCTACGGGTATGACGAGCAGATATTGAAGTCCGCTCGCCGGGCTGTCTCGATGGGGCTCGGGGTCCGCGTCATGAAAGGGGACGCCACTGGCTACGCGTATTGCGAGGAGCTCTCGTTCGATGCGATGAAGCGCGCTGCCGAAACCGCCGCGCAGATTGCCGCGGGCGGCAAACCCCATTCGCCGGTTGGCGTCAGTCCGCGCAAGCTGCCCAGCCGCTATCCCGTTCGGGTCGAATCGATCGACGTCGAGGGCGCCGCCAAGAAAGCGATCCTCGAGCGAGCCGATCGTGCCGCGCGCGCGGCGGATCCTCGGGTGATCCGCGTCGATGCGTCCTTGGCCGAGGGCGTGCGCGAGATTCTCGTTGCCAACAGCCTCGGCCACATGGCCCGCGACCGGCAGCCGATGATGCGCTTCGGCGTTCGGGTGATCGCGCAAGACGGCAACAACCGTCAGTCTGGGTCCTCGGGTGGCGGCGGCCGTATGGGCCTCGAGTACTTCGGCGACAAAGCGCCCGAGTGGCATGCCGAGCAAGCTGTGAAGCAAGCGCTCATCATGCTCGACGCACGAGAAGCCCCTGCTGGCGAAATGGACGTCGTGCTCGGCCCGGGCGACAGTGGGATCTTGCTGCACGAAGCGGTGGGCCATGGGCTCGAGGCCGACTTCAATCGCAAGAAGACGAGCAATTACTCGGGCAGAATTGGCGAAGAGGTCGCGAGCGCCCTCTGTACGGTCGTCGACGACGCCTCGCTACCGGGATCGCGCGGCTCGATCAACGTCGACGACGAGGGCCTGCTGCCCATGCGCTCGGTGCTCATCGAAGATGGTGTGCTTCGCGGCTACATGCAGGACCGCCACAGCGCCGATTACTTCAAAACCAATCCGGACGGGCATGGCCGCCGCGAAAGTTTTCGCTCGCACCCCATGCCGCGCATGACCAACACGATGCTGCTCGCCGGCCAGGACGACCCCGAGGACATCATTCGAAGCGTCAGCCGTGGCGTGTATGCGAAGAAGTTCGGCGGCGGCCAAGTCGACATCTCCAACGGCGACTTCGTCTTTTCGCTCACCGAGGGCTACCTCATCGAGGACGGAAAGCTCACCGCCCCGCTCAAGGGGGTGAACCTGATCGGCAATGGCCCCGATGCGATGCGCAAGGTGCAGATGCTCGGCCATGATTTCGAGGTCTCCGACGGGATTTGGACCTGCGGCAAAGATGGGCAGTCCGTTCCGGTCGGGGTCGGTTGTCCGACGATCAAGATCGCCGCGATGACGGTGGGTGGCACACAGGTGGGTGGCGGATGAGCGCCGCCGACAGAGAATTGGCGGAGCTCGTCGAGCTCGGCGAATCGGTCGTGGAGCGGGCGATGGCGGCCGGGGCCGACGTCGCGGAGGCCAGCGTTCACAGCGGCTCGCACCTCTCCGTGAAAGTGCGAATGCACGAGCCTGAGCTCGTCGAGGAAGCCGGGTCGCGCGCGCTGGGCCTTCGCGTGATGGTCGGCAAGCGGGTCGCGTCCACCTACACGAGCGACCTCAGCGAAGCTGGTCAACGACTCTTGATCGAAGACGCGCTCGAGCTCGCAAAGCTTAGCGAGGCGGATGAATTCGCCGGCCCGCCCGATCCGTCCGCGCTCTCGAAGCCCGCGGAATGGGCCGACTTGGATACCTTCGATGACGCCGTGAGCGCGATCGCCGCGGACGAGGCCTTGAAGCGCGCGCTCGACGGAGAGCGCGCCGCGTTCGACTATGACCCGCGCATCACCAACAGCGAGGGCGCTTCATTCACGCGGGCGCGCGGCGTGAGCGCGCTCGTCACGAGCGGAGGTTTCTCCGGCGGCGACGTCGGAACCTATGCGTCTGTCGTCGTCACACCCGTTGCCGATGACGAAGGCGGCAAGAAGCGCCGAGGGTACCACTGGTCGGCCTCCCGTCATTACGCCGAGCTCGAAGCAAGCCAGGCAGTTGGCGAAGAAGCGGCGCGGCGCACCCTCGCCCAACTCGGCGCCAAGAAGCTTCCGACTCAGGAGCTGCCCGTGATCTTCGACAAGGACGCAGCACGCTCGATTCTCGGCCTGCTGGCTGGCTGCATACTGGGCGGCTCGATCTGGCGAAAGAGCTCATACCTCGTCGATCGCGTGGGTTCCACGGTCGCCAGCGATTTGGTCACCATCATCGACGACCCGCTGCTGGTGCGAGGGCCGGGATCCCGCGCCTTCGATGGGGAGGGACTGATCTCACGACGGAACATCGTCGTGCAGGATGGCAAGCTGCAGACCTACCTCTTGGATACCTACAGTGCCCGCAAGCTCGGCCTGCAGAGCACCGGCAGCGCGTCACGCTCCCCCTCGGGTGGCATCTCGCCGTCGACCAGCAATTTTACGCTGCAAGCGGGGACCATCAGTCGCGATGACCTCATCGCCGACACCCAGCATGGCCTCTACGTGACCGGTATGATGGGCTTCGGCTTCAACGCCGTCACCGGTGACTTCAGCCGCGGCGCCTCCGGCTTCTTGATCAAGAACGGTGAGCTCGGGCACCCCGTCTCTGAAGTGACGATCTCATTGAACCTCGACGACCTATTGCAACGAATCGACGCGGTGGCGGACGACATCGACCACCGAACATCGATTGCGTCACCCACGTTTAGGGTGACGTCCATGACCCTCGCCGGCACATAGCCCGAGGGGGACACGCTCCGCCTCCGCGGACCAAGTCATTTCAATCACTTGCAGACCCAACCGCGAAAACTCAGTTTTCGCCAGCTCTCACGTTGGGTTTTCGCGGTTGGTTGTGTAATTGCGCGAAACGACTTGAGTTTTAGAGGGGGAGCATGTCCCCCTGCTGGGCGCGCGCTACCATCACGTCCACGTAGCTGCCCAAGTCGGGGCAAGTGATGCCCGTTCCTGCGAGGAGCTCACGCGTGTTGCGATCATCGTAGATCACGTCGGTCTTCAGGTGGTCCAAGAACGCTCGCGTCGTATTGGTGAAGCGCTGCATGCCCGGGGCGCGCATGAGCGCCGTCGCCAGGTTGAGCGGGTCGTGCTCCCTCGGCGCGGGCCGGCCCGTCGCTTCCGCAAACAAGCGCAGGGCGTGATGCACGGTGACTGGCTTCGGATCGACGATGTGGAAAGTGCGGCCGATCGACCGCTCGTCCTCTGCGATCCGGATGGCGGCCTTTGCGGCGTAGTCGACCGGAACCATGCTGATGCGCACCCCGGTTCGGCTCGGCGTCGGAATTCGGTAGTCCTCCGGAGCGCTCAGCAAGAATCGGATCAACAGATAGAGACCACCCAGGTCGTCGGTCTCGCCGGTCAGCGAGTCGCCGACCATGAGCGCAGGGCGCAGAATGACAATTGGGAGGTCCTCGGCGCTTTCGCGCAGCATCTGCTCTGCGCGGTAGAGCGATTCCTCGACCGGGTTCCGAAACCCCATTTCGTCGGTAAGGTCGGCTTCTCGAACGAAACCCTCGCGGTTGCCGGACACGGTCGCGCTCGACCAGAACACCAGCCGTTGAAGGCGTGGCGCATCTTCTGCGAATTCGAGTATCTCTGCAGCCGACTTCAGATTGCCCGCCGCTTCTTCTTTCGTTGCGGCAGGGTCGGTCACGCACGCACAATGGTGGAGCACTTCGAGAGACACTATCTCGCGCTTCGTCGGGTAAGGCGTCGACCAGCTCGCGCGCGTGCTCTTCGCGCCCTTCGGTGACGAGGCAGCACACCGAGCGATCCCCACGAAGTGCGAGCTCACGTACCAAGTGGACTGCAGGCTGCCGTCCTGGAAAGCCGGTCACCAACACGGACCTCGCGAGCGTGGCCACTACGCTGACTCCCCGGACCCAAACCGCGCGACCAGTTGCTCGTGCACCCGCGCGACTTGCTCCCGTGTACTCTCGAGGTTCCCATTATTCGTTACGACGTGGTCCGCTACCGCGACCTTTCGCGCCAGTGGCAGTTGCGATTCGATACGGGCGTTTGCCTGACTCACTGTGTAGCCGTCCCGCGCAATCAAGCGGAGCCGCTGAACAGACTCGTCCGCGCTCACTACGATCAGCGCCGAAAACGCCTTGTATGCGCCGGTTTCCACCAGAAGGGCGCCTTCGTAGATGACGTACGGAGCGGGGTGGTCCGCATATCCTTGGATGTACTTGGCGCCCGCGGCCCCGATGCGGGGATGGAGAATCGCGTTGAGCGTTTCGCGTGCCTCCTCGTCTCCAAACACGAGCTCCCCGACCTTCTTGCGATCGAGTCGACCGTCCTCATCGAGCACGTCTTCCCCAAACTCTTCGACGATTGCCTGCAGTCCGGGAGTGCCGGGCTCCACGACCTCGCGCGCGAGATCGTCCGCGTCGATGATTGGGATGCCCATCTCGGCAAACATCTCCGAGACGGTCGTCTTCCCGCTCGCAATTCCCCCCGTCAGCCCTACAACCGGTTTCATCGCCCGAGAGTATTCGTCATCGCTTCGCTCGGGCAAGACGATTTGCCGTGTGCTACTGCGTCCCG
>Ga0111160_1154_pt1 | contig 9913 bp, 7 predicted proteins | sample DeeMarSeWOR28_12_FD_80265 | JGI IMG/M metagenome (GOLD analysis project Ga0111160, IMG submission 80265) | Myxococcales bacterium SG8_38_1
GGCCGGGGATCAGTGGGTACTGGCTGGTTCGCCAGTCGTTGTCGATCAGATGAAGGTCACTGTGACAGATCCCGCAATGGCTGATCTCGACCTCGACGTCATTGGGGCCGAGGACACCGGGCGAGTACGCAATAGGGGTGAGCGCGGAACCGGCTTCCTTGGCAGCGTACGCCTCGATCGAGGATGAATCTAGATTCGTCATGGTGCGTGTCTCGTAAGACCTGGCGGCGTTCCGTCAAATTGAATACGGTACGAGCGATGGGGAAGCGGGGCATCGAGTGGGTGGTGTGTGCGTGGATCGTGACCGCCCTCATCGGCTGTGATCAAGGGTGCGTGGATCGTGACGGCCCTCATCGGCTGTGATCAAGGCGCGACCGCCGAGCCGCCACCAAAGGAGCCACCAGCGCCGGCAGCCGACGACGGGCGAGTCGAAAAGCGCGGATCATCGGAGTCGCGAAACACAGCGGTCGAGGAGGAAGGGCTTCTCATCGGCGAGTACCGCTTGGCGCCCGACCCCGTGATCGATGGGGACACCATTCGGGTCGAGGGCATCGACAAATCGATTCGCCTGTTATCGCTCGACACCGAGGAGCGGTTCCACGGCAAGGCGGAGCGTGCGGCGGCAACGAAGGACTTCGAAGGCTATTTGAAGATGAAACGCGGCGACGCCAAGCGGCCGCGGAAGACCGGCACGCCGATGGGAGAACAGGCAAGCGAGTTTGCCAAGGCGTTTTTCGAAGGCGCCGAGTCGGTGCGGCTCGAGCGCGATGACCCAAAAGAGATCCGCGGGCATTTCGGCCGGCCTCTTGCCTATGCACTCGTCGAGAAGAACGGTCGCTGGACCAGCTACAACGTCGAGTGCGTTCGCGCAGGCATGAGCCCGTACTTCACCAAGTACGGCTACTCGCATCGGTTTCACAACCAGCTCTCGCACGCCGAGGCCGAGGCGAAGCAAGCCAAGCGCGGCATTTGGAACCCCAATGCGCAGAGCTACGGGGACTACGACGAGCGCAAGGCATGGTGGGACGCGCGCGCCGACTTCATCCGTGCCTTCGAACACCAAGCAACTCGGGAGAGCAACTTCATCTTGCTCTCGCACTGGGATGCACCGAATCGACTCGAGGCAAGCCTCGGCAAGGAGGTAGTGGTGTTGTCGACGGTGGATCGCGTCAAGCACTTCAAAGGGCTCGTGCGAGTTACACTCGATATGCAGCCAAAACGACCGCTGCCGCTCATCTTCTTCGACAGGGAAGTATTCAACGAGAGCGGGGTCGCGGACTACCAGGGCGAGCCTGTTGTCGTGCGTGGCCGGGTCGAGCGATACACGAAGGGGAGCTACAGCACGCTTCAACTCGTCGTCGACGACGTCGCCCAGGTGACTACGCCAAAGCTGCCAGGCGAGATCTGACGAAACTCGCGGCGTGACCGGCCGATAACCCGCCAAACCAAAACGGCGGGAGGTCGATATGTCTGGTTTTCGGAGTTGGGCGCGCGGGTCCGCGTGTCTGGTGTTCTCTTTTTGCGCGTGCGGCCCAGAGGCGCTCAGCGTCGACTACGGCTGTGACGACGTCAACGCGGGGGATCTCGTCGTCACCGAAGTGCACGCGAATCCCGTGGGAAGGGACGGCGACCGCGAGTACATCGAGCTTTTCAACACGCGCCCCGATTCGGTTTCGCTCCTGGGCATCACCGTGACGGCGAGTCGGGCCGATGGCGTGAGTCCAAAGGCTCATCGCTTGCTCGACGGCGCGGTCGGGGCTGGAGACTACTTCGTTCTTGGCAACGCGGCGGGCGAAGCCATGCCCGAGCACATCGACTACAGCTACGGAGATGCCCTCGGGAGCCTCCGCAACACTGAGGGGAGCGTGTCGATCTGGTGCGGCGACCGCCTCTTGGACCGCGTCTCGTACGCGAGGACGAAAGATGGTCGGGCGCAAGAGCTGGACGGCGCCTTGGCGCCCGATCACGAGGTGAACGACGACCCAGCCGCGTGGTGTCCGACCCCCAATGGCGTCAGCACGCTGAGCGACGGGAGCTTGGGCACGCCCGGGCGGCGCAACAGCTCATGTGGGACGACACCATTGGAGGGGACCTGCTTGGAGGGTGAGTCGGCGCGGGTCGTCGTGGCTCCACGCGCAGAGGACGTGCGCATCACCGAGTGGATAGCAAATCCCAATGGGCTCGATGCGGATTTCGAATGGGTCGAGGTCGCGTTCGGCGCGGAAGCGGATCTCAACGGATTGCAGCTCGGACCGTCCATCGACGAGCTCCAGGTCGTGGTCGACGGCGATGCTTGCTTTCCGGTCGACGCGGGTGTGCGACTGGTCTTCGGGGCGAGCCCGGCGGCGGCCCCCCGCGTCGACGCGGAGCTTGGTTTCAGCCTGGGCAACTCGGGGAGCCGAAGCGTCGTTGCTGCGATTGGCGGGACCGTCCTCGACATGGTCAGCTATGAAGGAACGACTGAAGGCGCCTCGTGGCAGATCGACGAGGACGGCAATATCTGCCTCGCGGGGGAGTCGAACCGATACGACTCGGCCAACTTCGGCACGCCCGGGGAACGGAACCCTCCCTGCCCGCCCGTTCTCGACGAGGGCATGTGCCTCGATGAAGGGGTGCCGCGCAGGATCGTCACCCCGGCGATCGGACAAGCGCAGATCAGCGAATGGATGGCGGATCCAGCAGCGGTCGACAACCGCGCTGGAGAGTGGGTGGAGATCCGGCTCGACGCCAGCGTCGACTTGAATGGGCTCTCCCTGACCGACCTGAGCGATTCGGCGACCACGGTGCAGAGCGACGACTGCCTCGCCGTGCCGGCCGGCGCGCACGTCGTATGGGCTCGCTCCTTGGATCCGTCGATCAATGGCGGAATCGACGCTGCTTTGACCCAGCTCACGCTCTCCCTGAACAACCGAGATGAGACGCTCACCCTCAGCGTCGGGGGCGAGGTCCTCGATTCTGTGACCTACGCTCACTCGGAGCGCGGCGCTGCGACGCAGGTGGACCCGCTGGGCAAGGTCTGCACCGCCTCAGCTCGCTACGGTGCTGGCGACATGGGAACGCCCGGCTCGACGAACACTCGGTGTTTCTGAAGCGCGCGCTGCTCGTTGCATGCGTAGCGACTCTCGCGCCGAAGACCACCGGCGCTGCTCGCTATGAGATGTTCATCGACGTCGAGACCGAAGAAGATCTCTACGACCTGCTGGTCACGAGGCAAATCTCGGAGACGTCCTTCGACGCGCTCCTGCTCCTTCATCAGACGCGGGTCGAGCTGAACCGAGCGAGCCGCGAGCGGCTCTATCTCCTACCAAATCTCGACTACGCTGACGTCGATCGGATCCTCGGGTATCGCGAAGCGGTGGAGGCAATCCGCGCGGTGGGCGACTTGGTCGGAGCGGGTGTCCTCTCGCAACAACTGGCCGATTCGCTTCGAGCTTTCGTCTCCGTCCGTGCACGGGACGTCCCCGAGGACCGAGTGGAGGGCTTCGTCCGTACACAGCTTCGTTGGACTGGTCGGCACGACCGTCTGCCGCCGGCCGCCGCGATTCAAGCTCGATTGCGGGCTGCCCACAACCTCGACTCCGGTATGGTCGGCTCGCTGACTCGCAATCGCGTTTGGCGGACGCGCTGGGACGCGGCGCGCGGGGGACTCAGCGTAGAGCCCGAAAGCGTCCGCTTTGAAGTGCCGAAGGCGTACATTGAATGGGAGGACGACCGATGGGAGATCGTGGGGGGCACGTATCGCATCGGCTTTGGACAGCGCCTGACCTTCGACGTGACGGACCAGGTGACCCCAAACGGGCTCTTCGGCGACTACGAGCTTCGGCGAGACAACGAGCTTGGACTTCGGTGCCGGCGCGGTGCCGGAGAGCTACACGCAGCTCCGTGCCCCGAAGCCCGGGTTGCGCGGGTGACGCCTGACTTCACCTGGACCAACCGTCTCACGGGCGTCGGCGCCGGCATGAAACAGTTACCGCTAGGGTCGGGCTGGCTGCAGGCGTACGTCTGGGGTTCCTACCAGTTGCATCGGCTCGGAGCGAGTGCGGTGAGGCACGCAGGGTGGTGCTCCGATCCGCGGGACGATGACGACCCCGGCTGCGCCCCGCCCCCGGTCTACGCGCGAACCGGAGACATCCGAGCGCCCTTGGCGACCGTTGCGTACGCGAGGCTGCCAGCAGTCGTGGGCGAAGGGCTTGCCGGTGCCAACGCAAGCTACTTCTGGAACGCGCGCACGCAGATCGGCCTAACTGGCTATGGCGCGGTGCCCAAGTGGCGAGTGGACGGAGTGGAGCTCGATTTCCAGGAGCATGCGGCGAAACCGTCGGGTGGCGCGTTCGGCGCAATTGGCGTCAACGCGGCGGTGGGCTTTCATCGTCAAGACTTCTTTGCGGAAGTTGCGAGGAGCTTCGATCGGCAGGCCGGCGGAGGCGGCGGCTACGGCGCGATCGCGAGAAGCGTGACCACGCTCGACGCAGGCGAAGTCGAGGTGTCCGCACGCTACTACGGACCCCGCTACGCGAACCCGTACGCGCGGCCGATCTCTGCGCCGGACGAGCGTGATGGGCTCCGCGCGAGGGACGAGGCGGGGCTTCGGATTCGCGCAGCAACGGGGCTCGGTCCGCGACTGGAGCTCCGGGCGCTCGGCGACGCGTGGGTGAGCCTCTCGTCGACTCGACTCAACGCTATGCTCTTCGGGCGAATCGACCTGCGCATCTCCGATTCATGGACCTGGGCTTCGTGGGCGGAGCACCGGATCGCGTCACACAAGACGCTCTTGGCCACGGTGCTCGGGTTCAACGCAATTCGCAGAGTTGCGCTCTCCTGGCAGCTTCAGCACCGGTGGCGCGAGGCATCGCTCGTGCCGAGTCGGCGGCAACGAGACCTCGTCGCGATCTTCGACCTCAGGGCTCACCCAATCGACCTTCTGCGGCTCCGGATCCGCCTCCGCTACGATTTTGAAGACCTGTTCGACAACCATAGGCTCCCGCAGACTCTCTGGGTCTATCTCGACACGGCGTTCACGACCCGTGAACGCGATACGCTGCGCCTGCGGTACGACCTTCGCGCGCATCTGGACGAGCGAGTGTCCACGCTTCGACGTGTGCCAAACCCGGAACATTGGCTCTGGGTCGAGTACCTGTTTCGGTACTAGTCCCGCCAATCCCGGCCTGCTCTACTCGCGGTCGAGCCTGAGCACCGCATCGGCGCGCGCCACCTGGATTTGAACACGTCGAGCCTGCGCGTCGCGCAGTGCAGCCCGCGCGTCGGCGACGGCCTCGAGGTCGCCGGCGCCGAGATCGTAGCTCGTCTCGGCTTGGTCCACGCGCTTCTCCGATACGGCCACGAGGCTGTCGGCAATCATCAACTGCGCTTCCGCGTTCTTGCGCTCGATCACCGCTCGCTCCTTCTCGTCTTGACGCTCGAGCCGAGCGTCTCGCGACAGGGCATCGAGCTCGATGGCTCGAGCGTCGGCGGCGTGTGCGAGTGAGATGGCGCGGCCGCCATCCCAGAGCGGAACCGAGAGATTCAGGCCGAGCCGGTACATCGGAAACACCCGCTCGTTGATACCGGCGAGCCCCGTCTGCCCGATGAGGGCAAGCACCGGGACGCGCGTCTTGCGGTACATCCGCGCTTCCTGACGTGCGGCATCACGACGGAGCTCCAACCTCTCGATCTCCCACTTCCTTTCAGCGCCCGACGCGCGGGAATCGACAGACAACAGGGTCGTGTCCGGTTCGGCCCCCGGAGGAAGCTCGGCGCCTACCGCCGATTCCAAAAGGCGCCTTGCCGTGTCGAGCCTCGACGCCGCGTCCGAGGCCGCGAGCTCGGCCTGCAGCTCTTGGTAGTGCGCGGTATCGAGCTCGGCCGGCGGTCGGTCTCCGTCCTCGACGCGAGAGGCCGTGCGTGCACGTTGCGCCTTCGCTTCGCTGGCTGCGCTGGAGGCAAAGCCGTGATCGAGATGCGTGGCGAGCCAGTCGAGGTACGCGGCCCGCACCATCGCAAGCACGGTCTCGCGCGACGCACCGGCGCTCGCCAACGCGGCCGCGCGGTAGGCTTCCGCGGCTTTGAGAGACGCCCGGGTCTGCCCATCGTAGAGGGGCGCACGCATGTCGATCGTGCCCTCGTAGCGAACGTTGGGGCGAAACGCGCCCGTCTCGCGAACCGTCGGCGATGCTTGGACGTTCACTTCTCGGCCGTCGGTCGTCAGAACACGCTCGATCGCCGAGCCCGGAGCGATGACACTCATGACGTTCATCCAAAAAGACGGCATCTTGCGGGCCCGCGCAGCCCTGAGCTCGGCGTCAGCTTGGGTGGTCGTCGCTTCCACCGCCTCCCAGCGCGCCTGGTTCTCGAGAGCCTGCTCTTCCAGTTCTTGTAGGGTAACGACTTCAGCAGACGCCCTCTCGTGCGCCAGCATAACGACCAGCACGGCCACCACCGCCGCGATCCGGTTTGTCCAATTGCAGACCACATTCATGTTCCACCTCATTCGTGTCGCAGCGCATCGATGGGCTCGAGTTGCGCGGCGCGCTTCGCGGGTAGGTAACCGAAGGCCACTCCCACACTGGTACCGAACGCGGCTGCGCCAGCCATCGTCAAGGGGGACAGGGTCCCCGACCAGGACATCGCCTCCGCCACCAAAGTCGACGCGAGCCACCCGAGCCCTACTCCCGCCAGAGAGCCAGTAAGGGAGAGAACGACCGCTTCAGCCAGGAACTGCACCATGATCTGGCTCGGCGACGCCCCGATGGCCGAGCGAACACCGATCTCCTGGGTCCGCTCGGCAACCGACACCAGCTGGATGTTCATCACCCCTATGCCGCCCACGAGCAGAGAAACCGCGGCAATTCCGACCAGAAGTCCGGTCAGGATGTTCGACACGAAGCGTGCAAGCTCAGCAGCTTGGGCGGGGCTTGCCATGCGAAAATCGTCTTCCTCGATATCCGCAAGTCGGTGCGAACGCCGCATGATGGGAATTGCCTCGACCATCGCTGTCTGGAGGAGGCTGAGGTCGCGCACTTGGAGCATCAGCTCGTGGTAGCCAGTCGGCATCCCGAGGAAGGCTTGATACGTGGTGGCGGGAATCAAGATGATGTCATCCATGTCCTCGCCCGTGGTCTGCTCGCCTTTTGCCACCAGCACGCCAATGATTCGCAATGGAAGATTCGATCCAATCGTGATCGTCTGGCCAACCGGGTCGCGTCGCCCGAATAGCTCGCGAGCTACCGTAGTGCCGATCACGGCGACCTTGGCGCGCTGTCGCAGGTCGGTCTGGTCGAACATGCCTCCAGTCAGCATCGGCCACTCGCGGATGTGCACGAAGTCCGGCATCGTGCCCGTGACCTTCGTGGGATAACGGGCGAAGGCGGACTTGACGTTCCGTACCTCGGTGATGCGCGGCACGACTCGCTCGATGGTCAGGGAATCGCGAAGAAGAGCTTCGACGTCAGCATCTGTCAGAGGGCGTGCACTGCCCCCGAAATTGCGGCGCCCCATGTTGCCCCAGATGTACACGACGCGGGTGCCGAGGATCTCGAATTGCTCCATCACGGAGCTTCGCGCGCCGGTACCGAAGCTCACCATCGCGAGGAACGCGCCAACGCCGATCGCCAGCCCCAGCATCGTCAGGATCGTCCGGCCGGGATTGCGGACCGCCGTGCGGACGGCGCGCCCGACGACCTCGCTACGCGTGCGCTGCATGGCCTCTCCCTTCGCTGACGACCTTCCCGTCGCGGAGGAAGATCTGTCGGTGGCAGTATGCTGCGATCTCCGGATCATGCGTGACGATGACCAAGGTGAGCGCGCGCGCATCGTGCATCTCGAGGAGGAGCTCCATCACTTCGGCGCCCGTTCGAGTATCGAGGGCGCCCGTGGGCTCGTCCGCGAGAAGCAGGCGAGGCTGACCCGACACGGCGCGAGCGATCGCCACACGCTGCTTTTCGCCACCAGAAAGCTGAGCCGGCCGATGCCCGAGTCGATGGCCGAGCCCCACCCGCTCGATCACCTCCACCGCGCGGGCTTCCCGCTCGTGGCGATCGAGTCCGGCGTAGTAGAGCGGAAGCGTCACGTTCTCGAGCACCGTGTGATCGCCAATCAAGTGAAACGATTGAAAGACGAACCCGATGTAGTGAAGGCGGACCCAGGCGCGTTCGCGCGCGGTCAAGGTGGAAACGTCACGCCCACCGAGCAAGTAGGTGCCAGCAGTCGGACCGTCGAGACATCCAAGAATGTTCATGAGTGTGGACTTGCCAGAGCCTGACGGACCCATCAGGGCAATTATCTCGCCGGACTCGATCTCGATGCTGACGCCGTCGAGCACGGGAGAGGTCATGTTCGGAAACACCTTGCTGATGCCCGACGCCTCAACGATCGAGAAGCCGCTCACCGCTGGCCTCGTAAAGAGAGCGACGGGGCCGCTGCACCGTTGTCCCCCTCGAGCGCCAAGCCGATGGCAATGTCATCGCCGACCTCGATGCCTTTGGTGTCGTTCGGTCGCACCTCGGTGATTGCGCCGTCGGACAAACCTACCTCGACCGAAACCTCCTCGAGCTCACTCCCCCGAATCCGCCAAATACGGCTGCGAGTCGGTGCCGCGGGCGCACCCTCTGGTGTGAACCTGAGTGTGGCTTCCCGCACGGCCAAGACGTCTGCGACCTGGGCAACCTCGATCCGAACCTGGGCGGTCATGCCGGGAAGCAACAGGTGGTCGGCGTTGTCTGCTGCTAGGGTGACAGTGTAGAAGATCGCACCGTACTCGATCTTCGGGTCTGGGCTGATGTGTTCGACCGTCGCATCGAACACACGCCCGGGATAGGTCGGCACTTCGAACTTGGCTCTGAGCCCCACCGACATCTCTCCGATGTCCGCCTCGCCAATTGGCGCTTCGACGTGCATACGATCGACGGGTGCTCCAATCCGAAACAAACGATTCCTAGGCCCGACAACCATGCCGGTGTGTGGAGGCACCTCGAGAACGAGCCCTGCGCGCGGAGCCACGACGTCCGCGCGATCGCGGTCCCGTCCCTTGAGAGACGCTTGTTGGACGGCCGCCACTTGCTCCGCCTTCGCAGCACTCACCGTCGCGCGAGCCTTGACGAGCCCGGACTCCGCCGTCTCGAGATCGCTCGCGCTCGCAAGACCCTTGTCCGCGAGGCGCTTGGTGCGCTCGAAGGTGCGCAGGGCACCCTGCGCAGCTGCTTCGGCCTCAGACACGCGGGAGCGAGCCACCTGCATCTCTGCTTCGGCGACGAGGAAAGCGGTTTCGACAGAGACTCTGTCGAGGCGCGCGAGCAACGCGCCTTCCTCGACCGTATCCCCTGGCTCCACGACCACCTCGACCAGCTGACCCTCGATGGGCGCCGGGACCTCCACTTGGTCGATGAGCTCCAAGTGCCCTGTCACCCGAACTTCTTTCACGATGGAAGCTCGGATGACCTCTGCGCCCCGGTAAGGGCTGACCTCCGGCCCCCGGGTCAGCAAGTAGGCGGCGACCAGCGCGGCAGCCACCACCAGGACGGACACGACGACGAGAGACCGACGGCGCGACGATTCCAGTGGAGGAATTTCCAACTTCTCGTCAACAGGTGTCTGAGTCCCTTCCATGTCGAGCGTACGCTAGAACCATCCCCGTCGAAGCGCTAGTGTCTCCCGCGTGGGAAACTTCGGTGAAAAGCTAGAGGCTGCAAAGGTGCTGTATCGAGCCGGGATCTTCAAACCGATCGGGCCGCACAAGACCATTCGAATCATCCGCGCCGCAAAGGCTTGGGGCAAATCCCCTGCGATGGGCTTCATCGCGCTGGCCATCCGCCAGCCGGACACGATCGCGATCATCGACGACGAGGGGACCGCGACCTTCGACGAGGTCAACCGTCGCTCGAATGCACTCGCGCGCGGACTTCGCGAGGCCGGTGTCTCT
>Ga0111160_1212_pt1 | contig 9902 bp, 7 predicted proteins | sample DeeMarSeWOR28_12_FD_80265 | JGI IMG/M metagenome (GOLD analysis project Ga0111160, IMG submission 80265) | Myxococcales bacterium SG8_38_1
CCCTCGATGAAGTCGACCCCGATCGCATCCAAATGCTCCGCGATCCGCAACTTGTCGTCGCAGGACAAACTCATGCCTTCCATCTGCGTGCCGTCACGCAGCGTGGTGTCGTAGACCTCTACGACAGGGCCTGAGCCATTATGTCCGCTGTTGCTCATACTTGGTGATCTGTTCGTCGAATGAAAGGAGGTAGCCGAGCTGGTCGATGCCTTCGAGGAGGCAGTGTTTCGAGAATTCGTCGATTGGGAACGTCGCTTCGAGCGAGCCGAGCCCAGTCACGGACTGAGTCAGGAGGTCGATCGTGATTTGCGTGGTTCGGTCGTGCTGCACGGCGTCCATGAGCCGCTTGTGAACTTCCGGGCTCACCTCGACGGGCAGCAAGCCGTTCTTGAGTGAGTTGCTTTTGAAGATGTCGGCAAAGCCGGTCGAGACGATGGCGCGAAAACCCCATCCAACGAGCGCCCACGGCGCATGTTCGCGCGAGGAGCCGCTTCCGAAGTTGTCACCGGCGATGAGGATCTGGGCCCCCTGCGACGCTGGTTCGTTGAGCACGAACTCAGGATTCGGCGAACCGTCCTTGAGATAGCGCCAGTCACAAAACAGGCTGTCTCCGAGGCCGTGCTTGTCAGTCACCTTGAGAAAGCGCGCGGGGATGATCTGATCCGTGTCCACGTTTTCGGCGGGGAGGGGGACCGCATGTGATGTCAGTGTAGTGAATTTCGCCATGACTCAGCCTTTCAAGAAAGCAATAAGCTCCGCGGGTCGGTGACCTCGCCCGTGATGGCGGCCGCAGCGGCCGTCAGCGGTGATGCGAGAAAGGTGCGTCCACCCTTGCCCTGCCGGCCTTCAAAGTTCCGGTTCGAGGTGCTGACCGCATACTGACCCGGCTCGAGGTTGTCTCCGTTCATGGCGATGCACATCGAGCAGCCAGGCTCACGCCATTCAGCGCCGGCTTCCTTGAATATCCGGTCGAGCCCTTCGGCCTCTGCCTGTTTCTTGATGTCGTGCGAACCAGGGACCACGAGGGTGCGCACGCCTTTCGCGACCTTCCGACCGCTGAAGACCCCGGCCGCCAAGCGAAGGTCGCTGATGCGCGAGTTCGTGCACGAGCCGATGAACACAACGTCGATTTTCTGGCCTGCCAATGGCTGGCCGGGCTCGAGGTCCATGTAGCGCAACGCCTTTTCGTACGCGGCCCTCTGCGACCCGCTGTCGAGCGCGTTGGCGGCGGGCATGGACTCGCTGATCCCCATCCCCATCCCAGGGTTGGTTCCGTACGTGATCATCGGCTCGAGCTTGTTCGCGTCGATGATCACCGTCTTGTCGTATGTCGCGCCTTCGTCGGTGCGAAGCTGCTTCCAGCGCTCCACCGCCGCGTCCCAGTCCGCGCCCTTCGGAGCGAACTCGCGGCCATCGAGGTAAGCAAAAGCCGTCTCGTCAGGAGCGATCATTCCAGCGCGCGCACCGGCCTCGATGCTCATGTTGCAAACGGTCATGCGGCCGTCCATGTCGAGGTTTTCGATGGCCGAGCCCGTGTACTCGATCACGTATCCCGTCGCCCCGCCCGTCCCGATCTTTGCGCAGAGCGCGAGGATGATGTCCTTCGCGGTCACGCCGGGCATGAGCTTCCCCTCGACCCGCACCTCGAGCGTCTTCGGCTTGCGTTGCAACAGGCATTGGGTGGCGAGCACGTGTTCGACCTCGCTCGTGCCAATGCCGAACGCGAGTGCGCCGAATGCGCCGTGCGTCGAAGTGTGACTGTCGCCGCACACGATCGTCTTGCCGGGCTGCGTGAACCCACGCTCCGGCCCGATGACGTGCACGATCCCGTTGCGGCTATCGCCTAGCGAGTAGCATTGGATCCCGAACTCCTCGCAGTTGCTCTCGAGCATCGCGAGTTGCACCTTGGCCTGGTCGTCGATGACCTTGAGTGCACGCGGATCGGTAGGCGTAGAATGGTCCATGGTCGCGACGGTCTTGTCGGGGCGGCGCACCTTGATCCCTCGCTCGCGCAACCCCGTGAACGCCTGCGGCGAGGTCACCTCGTGGATGAGATGCAAGTCGATGTAGAGGACCGCCGGACGTTCCGGTTCCTGCACGACGACATGGTCGTCCCAAACCTTTTGGAATAGTGTTCTTGGTTCCATGATTCCCGTTACGCAGCGCTCCCGGCTGCTTCGTTGTCTTGCTGTGCTTCTTTGACGGCGAGGATACGGTTGATTGCCGCGATGTATGCCTTCGCGCTTGCTACGATCACGTCCGTGTGCGCGCCGTGGCCGTGAAAGACCCTCGCCCGCGAGTGCTCGTACTGCGGGTTGATCTTGTCGCGCGACGTCTCTCCGTTGTCTGGTGACACTCGCACGCTCACCTCGCCGAGCGCGTCGATGCCCTCGGTGACCGACTGCACGGTGTATTCGAGCAGCGTGCAGGGCACGTGCACGAGCGACTGGATGGCCTTGTACACGGCATCGACCGGCCCGGTGCCTACCTCCGCCACCGTTTGCGTTTGCCCGTCGGGGCCAGTCAGGCGGACCGTCGCCGTCGGCATGCCCGTGCCGCAACTGACCTGGATCTTCTCGAGCCGCCAGTACTCCTTGGGCTGATAGAGCTCATCGCTGACGAGCGCGACCAAGTCTGCGTCGGTGATGTGCTTTTTCTTGTCGGCGAGCTTCTTGAACCGGGCAAACGCCTTGTCGAGCCCATCGCCGGAGATCGGATAGCCGAGCTCCCCCAAACGGTTGGCAAATGCGTGTCGGCCGGAATGCTTTCCGAGGACCAGCTGCGTCTTACCGGCGCCGACGGTCTCGGGACGCATGATCTCGTACGTCTCTTCGTGCTTGAGCATGCCGTCCTGGTGAATGCCGGCCTCATGCGCGAACGCGTTGGCGCCCACGATGGCCTTGTTCGGCTGCACGACCATGCCAGTCACTTTGCTGACCAGTCGACTCGCTCGCGTGAGCTGCGTGGTGTCGATCTGCGTACCAATTCCGTAGAGGTCTTTGCGCACGTGAAGCGCCATCACGACTTCTTCGAGCGATGCGTTGCCCGCACGTTCTCCGATGCCGTTGACTGCCACCTCGACCTGTCGTGCGCCGTTTTGCACCGCGGACAGGCTGTTGGCCACCGCCAACCCGAGGTCGTTGTGGCAGTGCACGCTGATCACGACGTTCTCGATGCCGGGCACGTTCTCCCGGATCATGGCGATCCGCTCGCCGAACTCGTTCGGGATCGTATATCCGACCGTGTCCGGAATGTTCAGTGTGCGCGCGCCCGCCTCGATGGCAGCCTGTAGCGCCTCGTACATGAAGTCCATCTCGGTCCGGCCCGCGTCTTCTGGGCTGAACTCGACGTCCTCGGTGAACGTGCGCGCATACGAGACCATCTCGGTGATCTTCGCGAGTACCTCGTCGCGGGTCATTCGAAGCTTGTGCTCGCGATGAATCGGCGAGGTCGCGATGAACGTGTGGATGCGCCCATGCTTGGCGGGTGAGATCGCCTCGGCTGCCTTGTCGATGTCCGACTTGTGGGCACGTGCGAGGCTGCAGATCGTCGGGGGCTCCGGAACGGAGCGACCTTCGACGCGAGTGACGCCGACGGCCTCCGCGATCGTTTTGACCGCCCGCAAGTCATCGGGAGAAGCCGCTGCGAAGCCGGCTTCGATGATGTCCACGCCCAGCCGCGATAGGGTCTTCGCCACCTCTAGCTTCTCCGACGAGGTCATCGTCGCGCCAGGTGATTGCTCTCCATCCCGGAGAGTCGTGTCGAAGATCCGGACGTGATCAGGTTGCATGACTCATTCTCCCGACGCCGCGGTTTGGCGGCGCCTACTCAATCTCCCTGTTTGATTTCTACTGGGTCGACGAAGGGCATCATCGACCGAAGCTTGGCGCCGACTTGCTCGATCGGCTGTTCCTGCTCGGCGCGTCGGATGCGGTTGAACTCCGGCCGGCCGTTCTTGTTCTCTTCGATCCAGCGCTTGGCGAACGTGCCATCCTGAATCTCCTTGAGTACCTGCTTCATCGCCTTCTTGCTCTCTTCGCCTACGACGCGAGGTCCGCTCACGTAGTCGCCCCACTCGGCGGTGTTCGACACCGAGTAGCGCATGTAGTTGAGCCCACCCCGGTACATGAGGTCGACGATGAGCTTGAGCTCATGGAGGCATTCGAAGTACGCGAGCTCTGGCTGGTAACCCGCCTCGACCAGGGTCTCGAATCCGGCCTTCACGAGCTCCGACGCCCCGCCGCAAAGCACGGCCTGCTCGCCGAAGAGGTCGGTTTCAGTCTCTTCTGTGAAGGTCGTGGTCAACACGCCTGCGCGCGCGCAGCCAATCCCAGCCGCGTACGACATCGCGAGCGCGTCGGCCTGCCCGGTCGCATCTTGATGAACAGCGAGAAGGGCGGGTACGCCGCCGCCTTCTTGATAGGTTTCACGCACGCGGTGGCCGGGGCTCTTTGGCGCGACCATCGTGACGTCCACATCCTTCGGTGGCTCGATCGTGCCGTACCGGATGTTGAAGCCGTGGGCGAACATCAGCATGTTGCCGGCCTGCAGGTTCGGCGCGATGTGCTCCTCGTAGATCGCCGGCTGCGCGGTATCCGGCGCCAGAATCATGATGACGTCCGCTTCCTTCGCCGCGTCGCCGACCGACTTAACCACGAGACCAGCTGCCTCCGCCTTGGCCTTGCTCTTGCTGCCGTCCTGCAAACCGACGCGAACGTCGACGCCGCTCTCTTTGAGGTTGAGCGAATGGGCGTGGCCCTGGGAGCCGTAGCCGATGATCGCCACCTTCTTGTCTTTTTCATAGCGAATCTGGGTCATGTGTCTCTCTCTACTTCTCCAAAATGGGGTTAGGCCGCGTCGTTGCGGGAGGCCGGGACAGTGGGGTGGGCGAGGTCGTGCTTTTCCATGCCGCGAGTCATCGCGACGGTGCCGGTCTGGACCAACTCCAAAATGCCAAAGGGTTTGAGGACGGAGACGAGGCCTTCGACCTTATCCCGCGCTCCCGTGATTTCGATGGTGATGCGGTCCGGCGACATGTCTATCGCGCGGGCGCGATAGACTTCGCAGATCTTCAAGACCTCGTCGCGCTGCTCTCGGTTGCAGTTGACCTTGATCAGCGCGAGCACGCGATCGATCGTCTGTTTGTGGGTGATGTCGTCGACCCACAAGACATTGACCATCTTGTAGAGGTTGGCCTCGATGCGACGGGCCTTGTCGGTGTCGGCGTCGCACACGATCGTCATGCGGGAGACACCCGGCTCGTGCGTGGCGCCGACGTTGAGGGAATCGATGTTGTAGCTGCGGCGGCGGAACAACGAGGCGACGCGGTTGAGCACGCCGGGCTTGTCTTCCACGAAAACCGCGAAGGTTCTTTTGACGGACTGGCTCATTACTCGTCCTCCCCTGTCTCGAAGATCGGGTTGTGCTCTTGAGCGCCTGGCTTCGGCCGTTGGATCATGTCGTGTAGGTTCGCGCCCGCAGGGACCATCGGGTAGACGGCGTCTTCTTGCTCGACCCGGAAGTCGATGACGACGGTGCCTTCGGTGGATTCCGCCACGCGGACGGCGTCTTCGACCTCCGCGCGTGTCTCGACGCGAATGCCGGTGAGTCCATGCGCCTCAGCGATCTTCACGAAATCCGGGCTGAGTAACGGCGTCGCCACGTAGCGGCCGCCGAAGAAGAATTGCTGCCACTGGCGAACCATGCCGAGGAAGCCGTTGTTGATGATCGCGACGTTGACTTTGATGCCTTCCTGTGCGCACACGGAGAGCTCCGCCTGCGTCATTTGGAAGCCACCGTCACCGCAAATGACCCACACCGAATCCCCGGGTTGTGCGAACTTGGCGCCAATTGCTGCGGGCAATGCAAAACCCATCGTGCCGAGGCCACCCGAGGTGAGCAGCTTTCGCGGATAGTCGTGCTTATAGTACTGCGCTTCCCACATTTGATGCTGGCCGACGTCGGTGACGACGAGCGCCTTGCCCTCGGTGAAACGGTAGAGGTCGTGGATGACGTGGGCCGCGTAGAGCTTGCCCAAGTCGGGCAGGTTCTTGATGTCCCTGACGGCAGAATCGCCCTTGATCTCGTCGATGTACGCCAACCATTCGGGTCGGGCGCACTCTTCGACGTGCGGCAAGAGCTCTGTGAGCACAGCCTGCGCGTCGCCAACGATAGGCACGTCCGCATAAACGTTCTTGTTGATCTCTGCCGGGTCGAGCTCGATGTGGATCTTCTTCGCGTTTGGCGCGTACGTCTTGAGATTGCCGGTAACCCGATCGTCGAAACGCATCCCGACTGCGATGATCAAGTCCGCGTCTTGAATCGCCTTGTTGACCCAGGTCTCCCCGTGCATGCCCATCATGCCCAGGTTGAGTCGATGCGTCGCGGGAAAGCCGCCAAGGCCGAGTAGGGTGGAGGCGACCGGGATGTTCGTCTTTTCGACGAACTCCGTGAACACCTCGGTGGCTTGCGACTTGATGATGCCGTGACCGGCAAAGAGGATGGGGCGCTTGGCGCTGTTGATGAGCGCCGTCGCCTCTTCGAGTTGTTCCGGGGGCGGCGCGTAGTCCGGTCGGTAGCCAGGAAGCTCGATCTCGTCGTCATTCCAATCGAACACGCAGCTCTGTTGCTGCGCATCCTTGGTGATGTCGACGAGCACCGGACCCGGGCGGCCCGAGCGCGCGACGTAGAACGCCTCTCGAATGGTCGGTGCGATTTGCTCCGGCTTGGTCACGAGGTAGTTGTGCTTGGTGACAGGGATGGTGCAGCCCGTGATGTCGGTTTCCTGAAAGGCGTCACTGCCGATGAGTGCCGACGGGACCTGCCCGGTGATGCAGACCATCGGGATCGAGTCGAGCATCGCCGTTGCAATACCAGTGATCAGATTGGTTGCGCCCGGCCCCGAAGTCGCGATACAGACACCGACTTGCCCAGACGCCCGCGCATAGCCGTCCGCCATATGCGAGGCGCCCTGCTCGTGGCGCGTGAGCACGTGGTGGATGGGATACTGAATCATGGCGTCATAGGCCGGCATGATCGCGCCGCCCGGATATCCGAAGCAGACCTCGACTCCCTCGCGTACGAGCGCCTCCCAGATGATTTGGGCTCCGGAGAGCGATTCGCCGAGGCGATTCTTGAGCTTGGGATTGGCGGGTGTCACGAGGTTCTCCTTCGTTGCTGGCTGGCTGCAAGTAGTGGATTCGACGCGGCTTTCAAGCTGCGCGCGCCCAACAAAAAAGGCGCCGGGTCGGAGCTCGACCAGACGCCTTCGAGGGAAACGAATTCCGGCATCGCCGGGCTCTGCCGAAAATGTGTAGTTTTGCGTTGTGAGTACTTTTTCATCTGGATTTGACGATAAAAAAAGCCCCCGCACCAAGATGCGGGGGCCAGAGACTGAGTGGGTAAGTGAGTGGGTGGTCTGGTCCCCGCCTATGCCTGAGTAACTAGCAGGAGGCTAATAATGAGGCTGACTACGACTACAACACCGCTCATGAGACGCGCATCGCGCACGCCCATCATCGAAGCAGCCTTGGCAGTCGGGTACCGAACCATACTCGGAGTATTCTGCTCCCAACCCCCCGCACGGTCAAGGGGGGACGGCTTTCGTCGCCCTAACTCCACGTAATCAAGCGACTTCCCAGGAGCTGATCAGAGCGACCGAAGGAAGACGAGGAGCGCCTCCCGCTCGTCGGGGGACAGACCCTCGAAGCTGGTTCGCACGGCCGTGGCTTCTCCGGCGTGAGATTCGATGGCTCCTTCGATCGTGTCGGAGCGCCCGTCGTGGAAGTACGGGGCAGAACGGCCCAGGCCCCACAGCGGTGCGGTGCGGAAGTCGTGGATGCCCGCATCACCCTCCGCGATGCCCGGCGCGCCGGGCTCTGAAACGTCGTGAAGGAGGAGGTCGGTGTACGCGCGAACTTCCACACCTTGCGCCGTACGCAAGACGGGAACGTGACAGTCCGCGCAGCCGATCCGCGTGAACACGGTTTCACCTTCGTCCTCGAGGATCTCGTTCGTGCGCGTGCGTGGCGGTGGCCCTAGCAGCGCGATGAATGCCGCGATTGCATCGATGCTGTCCGAGCCGAGCTCGGGGTCCGCAACGTCATCTTCGTCTTCCGTGCGGCCGAACGTGAAGCCGGGCTCATTGGGGACCGTGAGGCCCAGCTCTCCACTCAGCGCGTCGCGTACGAACTCGCGGACGGAAGGGACATTAGCCTTCCACCCGAAACGGCCGAGGCGTCCGTCTGGAAGCTCATGTGGGCGACCCGCGATCCCGTCGCCGTTCTCATCGTCGGGATCCGCCTGTGCCTCGATCGTTTCCCGCGGAATCTGTTCTAGGAGACCAATGCCTAGTGTCGTCGGTGTCTGCCGCCGCTCGAAGAAGGTGACGCCGGCATCGGGCTCAGGCCGGTTCGCGGAAATCGCATGACGAGGCAGGGTACTATCTTCGCCCTCCGCGACACCTTGTCTCATTGCATCGACGCCCCCGGGCCCGGCGCCACCGATCACGGGGTCGAAGTGGCAGGACCTGCATGCGTCGCCGTTGAACAGCGGACCGACGCCCTCGGTAAGCGCGAAGTCGCGGTCGAAGAGCGAGCGCCCCCGCTCGAAAAGCGCGCGCCGATCGGGCTCGAGGTCCGATAGGGGAGCGCCGTATTCGCCGTCCGCGGGAACGCCCTCGCCGGGTGGCAGGAGGCCCTCGCTCTGCTGCGCCTTTCCTCCCAAAGACTCGAGAAATGCGATTAGCTGGTCTCGCTCCGAATCGTCGAGCGCCAGATACGCGTCTCGGATCGGTGCAGCCTCTCCGCCGTGCCATCGAATCGCATCGTCAATCGTGGAGGCGCGCCCATCGTGGAGATACGGACTAGCCGCGGCAATGCCCCATAGCGGCTGGGTTCGGAACTCCCGACCCGTCGCGGCCTCCATCGCGAATCCATCGGCGAGCTCGTCACCCATGTCGTGCAAGAGCAGGTCGCTGTAGGCGGGAAGCTCTCCGCGCGGGCCTCGGAGCGAAGGAAGGTGGCACCCGTCGCATCGGATTCGCTCAAACGTGGCGCGTCCGCGTTCCGTTTCCGGGCTCGGCTCGTCGGGTTCCGGCGCTGCGAGAAGTAGCACGAAGGAAAGCAGGTCGATCAGGTCAGCCGCAAGGAGCTCCGGATCCGGGACATCGTCGAGATCGAGGGTCGGCTCGTCGGGGATGACGGCCTGCTTCGTATTGATCGCGCTCGCGTCTACGCGCGCGGTAGGCAGCGCCGCTCTTTGCTCAGCCGAAAGCGGGTTCGATGTGATGCCCATGTGGTTGAAGATCGGACCACGCACGAACAACTCGAGCCGCGCTGTCTGTGCTTTGCGCCCGAAGCGGCCGATCGCGATCCCATTGTCATTTGCGCGGCCGCTGATGCCGTCGCCGTCTCGGTCCTCGGGGTCCGCGTGGCTCAGGATCTCGGCATCGGGGATTTCCGCGAGGAGACCCGCGCCGAAGAACGGAATAGGGTTTCTGGTCGCGCTCAAGTTCGCGAGCGAATCGGACGGGGCGCGTCCGGTGTCGTGTGAAAACTGGCGTTGCACGCCGTTCTCGCCCCGGGGCACTACGACGCCTGGCGCCAGCTCGTTGCCGACCAGAAGGAAATCGCGATAGTGGCTCGCGCCCCCCCCGAACACCGGCTTCTCGTGGCACCCGAGGCAGAACGTCACGTTCAGCTCCGGGCCGAGCCCTTCCTCACGCGTGAATCGATGGGACGCGACCTCACGCCCGCGCTCGAACGCCGCCCGTTGTTCGGGCGTGGCGGAGGGAAGGGGCGCGCCTAGCTCGGCAAAGATGCCATCGGCGAGACCGGAGGGCGCTTCGGACGCACAGCCAAGCGTCGTCGCGCACAAGCAGCAGGTCGCGAGCGCTGCGAAAA
>Ga0111160_1152_pt1 | contig 9783 bp, 8 predicted proteins | sample DeeMarSeWOR28_12_FD_80265 | JGI IMG/M metagenome (GOLD analysis project Ga0111160, IMG submission 80265) | Myxococcales bacterium SG8_38_1
TGGTACCAGCCGCCCGGATGATGCTCCGCGCGCTCCTTCACTATTTTTTGATCGGCGGCCTACTCTTCAGCGCGAAAGTCGTCTACGAGACGCGAAGCACCGACGGACCCAAGCTGACCGTACGCGTTCCCGCGCGGGCCAGCGCAGCGGAAGTCGAAAAGGCCGTCCGCGAGGCGATCTTGATCAACGAAGCGCGGCGGTACGCTTGGGACCGCCGCGATCCAGTCGTTTTCAGCCACCTCGTGCGGAACATGCGCTTCATAGAGCCGGATACCACGGATGATGACGCCACTCTCTACAAGCGCGCGCTCGGGATGGGCATGCACGAGCACGACCCCATCGTGCGGGCGCGCCTGCTCTACCGCGCAGGGGAGGCGCTCGCGTTCGTCCCGGAGGATCGAATCCCCACACGCGAGGAGCTCGAGGCACATCGCGTCGAGCACGCGGACCGTTTCCAACGAGAAGGGCGCGTGCGGTTCCAGCAGGTGTTTCTCAGCCGTTCGCGGCGTGGCGACTCGCTTCCAGCGGATGCGCGCGAGCTGCGAGCGCAACTCGATGAGCTCGGCGACGCCGCGCCAACTGGGTTGGGCGATCCACTGCCGGGTCTTCGCCAGGAGCTCCTCGCCACACCATCCAAGCTTCGCACGCGCTTCGGCCCGGAGCTTGCGGATGCCGTCGCCGAGGCCGTCGTCGGCGTTTGGCGCGGTCCTGCCTCTTCGGTGTACGGGCTCCACTTCATCAAGGTGCTCGACAAAGAGCCCGCGCGCTTGCCTCCGCTCGAGGCGATCGGCGCCGAGGTGAGGGCCGATCTGCTGCGCGACGTTCGAGCGGAGCTTCGCAAAGAGCGGATGGCTGCGCTTCGTGACGCGTATACCGTCCATATCGAGAGGGTGCCGTGAAGCGCGCCCGTCTCTCCTTCCTTTTGATGCTCTTGGTGGTGGGTGTGCCTCGCCCCGCTGGTGCTCACCCGCTTGCCCCATCGGTTCTGTCGTTCGAGCAGAGTGCTGATGGCAGCGTAGTCATGCAATGGCGGGCACCGCTGAAACGGCCAACTGGCCAGTCGCTCCGCCCGCGCATTCCGACGACTTGCGAGCCGACCGGTCCGGCGACGAGCAAGCTCAACGAGGAAGAGACCGCCGTCACCGAGACTCAGGAGCTCCGTTGTGAGCCGCCCGACATGGTTGGCGCCGTCATTGCAGTGGATGGCTTCGAGAACTCGAGCGTGAACGTCGTCGTCCGGGTGGCGCGCGCCGACGGTGACGTTCGCCACGCGATCCTGGACGCAGGCCGGCCAAAGCTGACGATCGCCTCGCAGGAACACGAATCCCACTCGTTTTTCGAGTACCTCATGCTCGGGGTCGAGCACCTGTTGACCGGCTGGGACCACCTGACTTTCGTCATCGGCCTTCTGATTCTCTTCGGCTGGCAGCGCCGCCTCGTCGCCGCCGTGACCGCGTTCACCGTCGGTCACAGCCTCACGCTTGCGCTCTCCGTGCTCGGGTTCCTTTCGGCACCCCAGGCCATCGTCGAGGCATTGATCGCAATGACGATCGTGGTGCTCGCGCTCGAGATCCAATCCGGCCGCCACGGGCCGGTTTGGAAGCACCCGTGGACGCTTCCAGGCTCCCTCGGGCTGCTACACGGCCTCGGTTTCGCATCGGTGCTTTTCGACGCCGGGCTCCCTGGCGGCGAGATTCCCCTCGCGCTCCTCGGATTCAATCTCGGCCTCGAGCTCGGGCAGCTCGGAGTCATTGCGGTGGCATGGGCCAGCTATAGTGCGGTTCGTTCTGCGATTCCCGACGGCTGGCATGGGAATCGGAAGCTCCCCGCTTACGTCATCGGATCGCTCGCGGCGTTCTGGGTCATCGAGAGAACGCTCGCCGTGTTGGGGGTGACCGCCTAACCAGCTTCCGCGTGGTCCGTGTCGCCCAAGCCGAACGTGCCGGTGGGAGGCGGGCCCGAGCAGAAGCGATCCCGCGCGCCGGCGAGGTAACCGCGAAGCTCCGCCGCGGCTCGGTGCTTGTCGAATGAACCCTGCGAGGCGTCGCGCCCGTCCTCGAGCGCTCGATCGAGGTGCTCGACGAACAGCGTACATTCGCGTGCAGCGAGACCCAGACTTTCATCGTCGACCTCGTCGCGCCGGGTCAGCGCGCTGACGGCGCGGGTCAACGGACCCCGTCGAGGATACCCCGTGCCCTTCGCGAGTCTCGGTCCGAACGCTCGGAAGTGCCGCGCGAACTCACTCGCGAAACCGAAGTCTGCAGAGCTGCGCTCCCCATGATCGCTCGTCGATGCGGCCGAGGCCTTCGCGAGAAATCCGCGCACGATGAACCGGAACGCCCAAATGTCTTGTCGCAGGCTTCGCTGAACCCGTTCGCTCGCCCGTTCGACGCGCTCGGGCGCGTCAGGCGCTCCGAGATCGCGAAGCTGCTTCGCTGCGTCTTTTACCGCAGCGCGCACCGCACGAAGAGAATTTCGCATTCGCTCAGATGGCGCCGCAAGGCCGTGCAGGGTCCCAGGAGTTGGAAGTGTATCGCGGAGTGCGGTGCGCGCGACGTCGTGTACGTTCATCGCGAGAGACTCGACCGCATCACCGCCCTGGACCAAGAGGAATCGCGTGAGCGTCCGAAGCTCTCGCCGCACCCCTGCGAGAACGACATGGGCGCGGTAGATGCCCTCGTCCTCGCGCATCTGCCGGTCGGCGATGCCGAGGAAGCGGTGAGCTCGCAGCAGCGAAAGGAACGCGACGATTGTGGTCGTCTTGGTGGCATCATGCCTCCAAGAGGCCAGGTGCGACGGAAACCGTTCGGGACCGATCAGCTCTGTTACGTTGGAGAATTCGAGCGGATCCGAAGGGCGAAAGAACAGGTTGCGGTTTAGGTCGCGCAGGAAGAGATCGCAGCTCGCCGCAAACGCGCCTGGATCGATGCTTGGCAAGTCCAGCAGGCGCTCGCTCACCCGAAGCGCATCGCTGAGCGAGCGCGCGAGCGCGTCCAGCGAAGCACTTGGCTCCAGGGTCGCTGCGCCCACCGGACGAAGACGATGGCTCGGCGGGTGATCGGCGCCGAGCTCGCGCGCGAGATCGAGCGCCCAGTCGCAGGTCACTCGCATCGCGTGAAGTTGCGGGTGGAAGTCGGTGACCGGGGCCACAGGCGGGTGGTTTTCGAGATGACGGAACGCCATCAACCCGGACAGTGCCGCTTGCAGCGGAAGCAGCGCGTCCGACCGTTGCTGTGCGTGGAGCGATCGCCGCCAGCTCGCCCAGATCTCAGCGTCCGCAGGAGCCCAGCGCTCAACCCAGGAAAGAAGGCCCTCTTCGGCCGGATGGCGACGAGATGTCATGGGGATTTGAGAACCAAGCAAGCGGCTCAGAACAGCCCGGACTGTGCGCCGGAAGGCTGCTCTCTACCGAGGTGCTCGAAGGCGTGCCGGGTGGCTACACGTCCCCTCGCAGTGCGCGCCACCAAGCCCCGCTGAAGGAGGTAGGGCTCATACACGTCTTCGAGCGTATCGCGCGGCTCGCTCAATGCGGCCGCCAAGGTCTCGATGCCGACCGGGCCGCCATCGTAGTGATCGATGATCACCGTGAGGTAACGTCGGTCCATTTGGTCGAGGCCGGCCTCGTCGACATCGAGCCGTTCGAGCGCTTCGCGCGCCGTCGCTCCGTCGAGCTTGCCGTCGCTGAGCACCTCCGCGAAGTCGCGGGCGCGCCGCAGCAGGCGGTTGGCGATCCGCGGGGTACCGCGCGAGCGACGGGCAAGCTCGTGACCGGCCTCCTTGCTCAGCGAGAGCCCGAGCAATCGCGCGCTTCGCTCGATGATCAAAAGCAAAGCGTCATCTGGGTAGTAGTCGAGCCGAGCGACATAGCCGAATCGCGAGCGCATCGGGTTCGTGAGCAGGCCGGTGCGGGTCGTGGCGCCGACCAAGGTGAACGGCACCAGCGGAAGCTGCAGGGTCTGTGCGTAGGGCCCGTCGCCGTTGACGATGTCGATTCGGAAGTCCTCGACTGCGGTGTACAGGTTCTCTTCGACGGTCGCGTTCAGCCGGTGAATCTCGTCGATGAACAGGACATCGTTGGGCTGGAGCTTGGTCAAAAGCGCGGCGAGCTGGCCTTTGTGCTCGATCGCCGGACCGGAGGCCGAATGCAGCGTTACTCCACGCTCGGACGCCAAGATCAGCGCCAGCGTCGTTTTGCCAAGCCCTGGCGGGCCGCAAAACAAGGTGTGGTCGATAGGCTCCCCTCGTTGCCTAGCGGCCTCCACGAAAATGCGGAGGTTCGACTTGATCTGTTCTTGACCAACGAAATCGGCGAAGTGGTCCGGCCGAAGGCTGCGATCAAGCGTGGGATCGTCCGGCTGCTCGGAGCCGCTCAGGTTCTCGTTGGCTCTCGCTTCCATCTCCCTCATGACAATGCCGACAATGCCGCCCGCAGCAGTCCTTCGACGTTCTCGTCGTCGGACACGCTCATCGCGCTTCCAACCGCCGCTTCCGCTTCGGTCCGTTTGTATCCCATGTTGACCAGCGCACCAACGACCTTGTCGCTGGTCGAGCTTGCGATACCCGGGACCGCTCGAAGGCGAACGCCGGTCTTCCCACTCGAGGCGAAATCGAGCTTGTCTTGGAGATCCAGCAGGATTCGCTCGACGGTCCTCTTGCCGACACCGCTGATGCCTTTGAATGCGGCTTTGTCCTGGCGTGCGATTGCGTCCTGGAGCTCGCTCGCGTTCATCACGCCGATGATCGCGAGTGCGAGCTTCGGCCCGATGCTGCTCACTTTGAGGAGCGCGCGAAAGGCAGCCCGGTCGTCGGCAGTTGCAAACCCAAACAACGTGAGTGCGTCTTCCCGGACATGCGTGTGAATGTGAAACGACACGCTCTGCCCGGGCTCGGATTCGACCCGTCCGGCGGCCCCTGCCGGCAGAAACACCTCGTACCCGACGCCTTGAACGTCGACGATCACCGAGCCATCGGTCTCCCGATGCGCAATCGTGCCTGTGATTCTGCCAATCACCGGGGCGAGACTAGCAGGTTACTGAACAGATGTGTATTTATCGGCGCTACGCGCCAGTCTAGTTACACCGCTGGCCCACCCCCGTGCGTAGTCCCCCCTCCGGGCCCCTTGCTTCGCTCGGGCTTGGCGGCGGGTTCGCGCCGGGCTTCGCCCTTCGGGCTCGCGATACCGCGCATGTCTTGGGTCAGTGGCAGCACCAGCGTTGGTGTCTGCGTCAGCGACCGAGCCCGGGTGATCGACTCGCTTGAATGTGCGTAATCGCGACGGCGAGCGCGTCCGCGGCGTCTTCCTCAGGGGGCTCTTTCAGGCCGAGCAGTGCACTGACCAGTCTGCCGACCTGCACCTTGTCCGCAGCGCCTCGCCCCACCACGGTTCGCTTTACGATTGCGGGCGGATACTCGTGAACCGGGAGCTCCGACTGCGCCGCCACCAGGAGTGCGACGCCGCGCGCATGGCCGAGCTTGAGCGCCGCGTTCGCATACTTGGCGAAGAAGATCTCTTCGACGGCGACCGCCTCAGGAGCATGGGCTTCGATCACCCGCTCGAGCTCGGCATGAATCGTCCGAAGCCGTGTTGCGAGCGCTAACTTCTCTTGGACCGCGATCGTCCCGGCCGCGATCTGGCGGAGACGCGTGCCCTCGAGCTGCACGACGCCCCAGCCGGTGCGTCGGCTTCCGGGGTCGATGCCGAGGACTCGCATGGCGCGTCAGGCCATGTCCGCGAGCGCTTGCTCGCTGAGCTCGAAGTCCGAGAAGACGTTTTGAATGTCGTCGTTCTCCTCGAGCGCTTCGTAGAGCTGGATCAGCTTTTCGGCGTCAGGGCCTTCCACGATTTTGGGGATGTTTGGGATGTACTCGAGAGACGCCTCCGCGACCTCGATCCCCGAGCTCGCGATCGCGTCGCGAACCGCATCGAGATCGTTGCGTGCCGTCGTCACCACCCACTGATCGTCTGAGAGCTCCATATTCTCCGCGCCGCCGCCGACCGCGGCCTCGAACAGCTTGTTTTCGGTTGCCGCGTCCTTGTCGATTCGAATCATGCCCTTTTGTTCGAATGCCCACGCCGCGGACCCGCTTGTGCCGATCTGCCCGTGGTTCTTGTCGAAGATCTTGCGGACCTCCGCGATCGTTCGATTGCGGTTGTCGGTGACGACCTCGCACAAGAAAAGGGCCCCATCAGGCCCGATGCCCTCGTAAAGGAGCTCTTCGTACTGCACGCCTTCGAGCTCGCCGGTGCCCTTTTGGATCGCGCGGGTGATGTTGTCCGCGGGCATGTTCACCCCGCGGGCGAGGTCGATCGCGCGCCTGAGGCGGGGGTTGCCGTCTGGATCGCCGCCCCCATGCCGGGCTGAGATGGTGATCTCCTTGATCACTTTGGTGAACAATTTCCCGCGTTTGGCATCCTGGGCGCCCTTGCGTCGCTTGATTGTCGACCATTTGCTGTGGCCACTCATATCGGGCCTGTTATTCAACGGAATTGCTCGGGTTTCAAGCCCTCGTCCGCAGTGAATAAGCCCTAGGCGCAGCCGTCGAACCTCCCATGAAACGCTTCGGGATTTTCTTCATCGCGCTATTCGGGGTCGCCGGCTGCAACGACGACTCCCGATACGTCTGTATCTCCGACGGTCCGCTGAGCGACCGTGGCTGCTTCATCTGCAGAGGGGACGAATGCGATCCGCAGCCGCCGCCGCAACGCACGATCTGTCTCGCCGAGACCGACTGTGCCGTCGACGAGATCTGCACGACCATCGGCTGTGTGGGTAGGTGCGACAACGAGTACGAGTGCCCACTCGGAACGACCTGCGCCGCGAGCGGCTTGTGCCTCAACCCGCTCGAAGAAGAACCCCCGAAGCAAGATCCCACTCCGGTGCCGTTCAGTTGCCAGTTCAACTTCGAGTGCGGTGACGGACGAGTCTGCGTCGACGGCGAATGCCTGCTCACCTGCCTCGACGCAGCATGTCCCGATACTCAGCAATGCATTGCAGGCGCCTGCCGACCCTGCACGGACGACAGCTGTCTCACGAATTGTACTCAAGACAGCGAGTGCGCCGACTACGAGTATTGCAGCGCCTTCCAATGCATTCCCGACACGAGACCGGCGGAGTTCTGCCCCGAGAACGATTGTCAGCCCGATCGGATCTGCCTGCGCGGCCAGTGCCGCACGCCGTGCGAAACCGACGACCAGTGCGCTCGCATCGATGCCACGATTCGCTTCTGTGCCCCCGTGGAGGAGATGAACCTCTGTGTTCGTAGCAGTGAGGTGTTGGCCGAATGTCAGCTCAACATCGACTGCGGCTTCGGCGAGGAGTGCGTGGACGGCTCTTGCGCATCGACCTCGGCGTCTCCCTGACGCCGGCTTCCGTGCGCTTCCAACAAGCTCGTGACCCCGACGTAGAGAAAGCCTACCGAGAACAGCGATACGAAGGGAACGCTCGCCCAGCTCTGCGTGGCAAGTGCGACGACGAGCGTGGCTGTACAATAGAGCCCGAACACGAGCTCGAGCGCGTTGTGCCATGGATGACGGCCGCGATAGGCGATAGGCCCCGACGCGCCGCGCTCGTCCGTAGCGCCGCTCTTCGGAGTTCTCACGAACTCTACATCACCGCCGAACAAACCTTCAATGGCAGCGCGACCGTTGTTGACGGCGAGCCCGATCCCGAGCGCCATCATCACAGGTAGGCGCTTTACCGCTTGCCAGGTTCCGCCGTACGAGTCCCGGTGCGCGACGATGTAGAACGCCGCGACCGAGCCGCAGGTTGCCCAAAACATGGGCACGTCGAGCAGGAGAAGGGTTGGGTCCTCCATGCGGCGCCGGATCAACATGTTCGGAAGCTGAAGTGCGGCAAGGAGCAGAAGAAAGACGTAGGCGACGTTGTTGGTCAGATGGAAGAAGGCTTCGCGCTTCACCTTGGCGGGGACGGGCGATTCGAAGATGCGGCGGAGTAGCTTGCGCGCCGTTTGCACCGAGCCTTTGGCCCAGCGGTACTGTTGGCTCTTGAAGCTGCTCATGTCGCCGGGAAGCTCGGCCGGGGCCGACACCTGGGGTGCGTAGACGAACGCCCAACCTGCGAGCTGAGCACGATAACTCAGGTCCATGTCTTCGGTGATCGTGTCGTGCTGCCAGCCGCCGGCGTCTTCGATGGCAGCCGTGCGCCACATGCCAGCGGTTCCGTTGAAGTTGAAGAAGCGTCCGGTGCGGTTGCGCGCCGCGTGCTCGATTACGAAATGGCCGTCGAGCAGCATCGCTTGGCAGCGCGTCAGAAGGGAGTGCTCGCGGTTCAAGTGCCCCCAGCGCGCCTGGACCATGCCGACCGCCGGATCCGTGAAGTAGTCGATGAGGTCTCGGACCGAGCTCTTCGGGGGAACGAAATCGGCGTCGAACACCAAGACGAACTCGCCCTGGGCGACACGCGACCCATGCTCGAGCGCGCCGGCTTTGTAGCCTTCGCGGCTCGCTCGGCGAATGTAGCGGATGTTCAAACCGTCACGGCGGAGCGCTTCGCATCGTGCACGCGCTATCGAGGCCGTTGCGTCAGTCGAATCGTCCAATACCTGGATCTCGAAGCGGTCCCGCGGGTAGTCGATGCGCGCGGAGGCATCGATGACTCGCTCTGCGACCAAGAGCTCGTTGAACATCGGCAACTGTACCGTGACGTTCGGCAGATCGGCTTCCGCAAAACGGGTGCGTGGCTCAGCTCGCTCTCGCCGGTGGCGGAGGTACGACCAGAGGAGCGCGCTCCTGTGAACGCCATAGACCGCCAGCACCCCCAAGGTGAACAGGTAGAGAATGATAATGAACGTTTGCACGGAAGATTCTTGCAGTTATGGGACGGCTGCGCGCTACGTCGAGGTTGCGTCGGCGCCGGCCGCGACCTCGGCAGCCGCACGCAGCCGCTCGACCGTCTTCGATTTCCCGAGCACCTCCATCACCTCGAACAGCCCGGGACTTCGTGTGCGGCCTGTCATGGCGACGCGGGCCGGTTGCGCGACGCTCTTCATTGGAAGCTCGTTTTCTTCCATCCAAGCTTTGACCACGTGGTCGAGGGTTTCCGCGTCGAAGGGCTGGACGGCGTCGACGACATCCGCCAGGCGCGCCAGGTTCTGCGCGTTGTCCGCGACCAAGAATTTCCGTTTGGCCTTGTCCTCGAACACGACGGCCTGGAAGAAGTAGTCGACGGCCTCGGCGAGCTCGACGAGCGTCGACGCTCTCGGTTTGACGTAGGGGATCGCTTTGCGGAGCGTGGGATCGTCGGCAGCCACCTCGACGCCTAGCTTCGCCAAGAACGGGATGACGCGCCGCGCAAGCTCGTCGTCGGGAAGCATCCGCAGGTGCTCGGCCTGTACGTGGAGGAACTTCTTCGCGTCGTAGCGACCAGCGGTGGAGCCGACGCGGTCCCAACTGAACTTCTCGATCAGCTCCTGCCTGGTGAAGATCTCTTGATCGCCGTGCGACCACCCGAGACGCGCCAAGTAGTTGATCACGCCGTCGGGCAGATAGCCCATGTCACGGTACTCGAGCACGCCGACGGCAGCATGGCGTTTCGACAGCTTTTCGCCGTTCGGCGCAAGCACCATCGGCATGTGCGCGAACTCCGGCACTTCGGCCCCGAGCGCTCGGTAGAGCAGAATCTGTGGTGCTGTATTGATGACATGATCATCTCCCCGCGCCACGAGCGTGACTCCCATCGTCAGATCGTCGACGACGCAACCGAAGTTGTAGAGCGGCATCCCGTCTGGTCGCAGCAGAATGAAATCCTGAAGGGTCGAGTGCTG
>Ga0111160_1164_pt1 | contig 9776 bp, 9 predicted proteins | sample DeeMarSeWOR28_12_FD_80265 | JGI IMG/M metagenome (GOLD analysis project Ga0111160, IMG submission 80265) | Myxococcales bacterium SG8_38_1
GAACCAGCCACTGGCCTTCCAACCCCGCGGTCCGAGCTTCAGGATTGTCGCCAGGCTCGGTCGCGAATCCGAGGAAAGCGGTAGGGCTCGCATATTCGAGCAGCGCCATCGATTGGAAGACCGGATCGCTCCGCCCAACGACTTGCGCTTGCACAGCGCCCGCCCAGATGAGACGCGAATCGATCGCCATCTGAGCGTCCCGCAGGCCCTCTGCGTACAGCGTGTACGCTTCGCGCCCCGTGAGCCCCTCGAAGCCCTCCCCGGTCGCCATGTCCTTGAACACGAGCATGTTCACCATCACGAACCGCTCGTCGGGTCGGCCGGTTACGCTCTGAAGCGCGCTGGAATCGGGAAGCAAGTCGATTTCGTAGACCTCGAGCGCGGAATCCTCGAATCCGGGTACCGACACGGCCGTGCCTCCTTCGGTGCTGCCACACGCCGTCATCGAGACCAGAGCGGCTACGCCGAAAAGAAATCCAAGTCGCTTCGATCTCATAGTATTGGCGGTTCTACTGTCAATAGTGTAAGAACGCAAGCCGTCCCGTTGAACTGAGGCTTGTCTCGGTTCCGGCGCATCCCATACGAGTTTCTAATCGGTGTCCCCGCGGCAGCTGGCATGGGCGCGTCGATGAGCATGCCCGCCTTCCGACGCGATGGGCTCGGAGCGGCAAACGTCGGCCTCGCCCCCACGTTCTACTGGCCGGATGAGACCGGTACACTCCAAGCCGTGGTCGACTCGACGTTCATCATTCGCCGACTCGAGCGCGAGCACGCCGGAAGAAGCGTGCTTCCAAGCGATCCCGTCGTCGCATTCATCGACTACCTGCTCGAAGAGTATGCCGACGAATGGCTAACCAAATCAGTGATGCATTTCCGCTGGCACCATGCGGGAGACATCGAAAAGGCGGGCAAGATTCTGCCCTTGGCCCTAGACACCCAGCTTGCCCCCGAGGCGGCGGAGCATTTCACCAGAATGTTCACGAAACGGCAAACGGGCCGCCTCCACGTGGTTGGCTCCAACGAAGCCACCAAGACGCTCATCGAGTCGAGCTACGTGCGATTCTTGAAGTTGTTGAGCGCCCACCTCGAACGCCAAGCGTTTCTGATGGGAGCCCGGCCGGGCGCATCCGACTTCGCGGTGTTCGGCCAACTCACCCAGCTCACCCAGTTCGATCCGACGCCGATGGCGCTTGCCTTAGAGCACGCGCCCCGCGTCTTCGCGTGGGTCGAGCACGCCGAAGATCTCTCGGGTGCAGCATGCACCGAAGACGATTGGGTCAAGCGAGATTCGATCCCGGACACCCTTGTCGCCCTGCTCGCCGAAATGGGTCGCACCTATGTGCCGGTGATGCTTGCCAACGAAAAAGCGCTCGACGAAGGGCACGACGAGGTTCGAACGGAAGTCGACGGTACGACATGGGTGCAAAATCCTTTCCCCTACCAGCGCAAATGCCTCGCGTGGGCACGAGACGAATACGGCAAGCTCTCGAGCTCTGATCGCGCGGTCGTGGACGGCCTGCTCGAGGGAACAGGCTGCAACGCGCTCGTCGAGTAGCAACAAACGAAGCGCGCCGCCCACTTCACCAAGGGTTTCGGGTCGCGAGTGGGATTAGTCCCGGGCTCAGCGCCTTGGCACGAAACCGCTAAGGACTTGAAATCATTAGGGACGCGGAGGGATCCGAACCCACGACTTCTGCCTCCGGAGGGGATGCGACGAAATCGGGAAAACGAGGACATGCCACGTTTTCGGGGGCAAAGTGGATCCGGCCAAGTGCCGCAAGACGCAGTTAGATGCACCGAAACGCCGTCAAACCCGGCACCGTGCCGGGTTCAGTCGGACCCCGAAGCACTCGTGCTCGCGTTGTGGCGCTTGATCAAGGTCGTGTGAGCCCGCACGCGCGTTGGCGACCGACCCACCCCATTGCCCGCTCAGTTCACCAACTCCACCTCTCCCGGCTGCCAGGATTTGTCGAAGAAGGGTTTGGTCGGCGAGTAGAAACGCAGGATCTGGAACCAACCTCTTCCGGGAATGGTCTTGACGAAGTTCCCCTCGGCGACGCCGTTCGGCTTATCGGGACCAAAGTACAGCGTGATGGTCCCATTGCCGGCTGCCTCGGCCGCAGGACTTGGGTACGACTGGCTGCCCGCGCGCGGATAGCGTTGGTCGGTCTGAATGATGGAACGAGTCTGGTTATCGTACACAGTCGTTGACCAAAACCGGGCGTGGGGAGGGTTGCGTGGCAGCACCAGCTTGTAGGTCTTTGCGCCATCCAGAGGATTTCCATCCGCGTCCACGCTCGCGACGATGTACTGGGAACCGATGTTGGTCAGCCGCATCACCATCGCCGGCGTAATGCCGGTCGCCAGATAAAAGAACGACGTGCGAGCTGCTAGCTTTCTGGCTCCATCACTCGGGTACGGTTTGACTGCGCCATCCGCAGCAATCTCCGGCGGAGGCGTCATAAATTGGTATCCGCCGTCGAACAAAGGATTCCACCAGGCCGACTTTTCTCCGTAGTACCTAAACCCGTAGTTGGGCATCGCACCGGAAGCCGCTGTGCGGGAGGCCGCGTTGGCCACCTGGACCGACTTCTCCAAGATGGCTCGAGTCTTTGCGTCAGGTTTGAAAGGTTTTCCTTTGACAATGCCGATCGCCGCGAGCTGCCCTGCGATTTCGGGATCCAAAGCCGAAGCCGGCTCGCTTTGAACGAGTGCGTTGACGTACTCGAAGTGGCCAAAGTCTGCCGGCGGCAAGGTGTTGATGGATATCCCAGAGACGTCGACCATCCTGGGCGCCTTTGGCTCGGCCATTTTTCCGAGGCGCGCGCCGCCTTGCAGGTAGCTGCCAATGCTGGTTCCTTCACCACCCTCCGCGTACGGGTAGACTTTGAGGTTTTCTTTGACGACCTTTTCGCTGATCTCCGTCGAATTCCCCTCGAGGAACATACGACCAATCATCGTGACCAGATTGGTTCTCGAGTGATTGATGAAATAACCGCCCTCCGGCAGCTCGCCTGTGTAGCCCGGAGGCACCAACAGATATCTGCCGCCTTTGCCTCGGTCGGGCCCGGGTAGCCCGAAGTCAGATATCCAGCGGAACCAGAAATCATCGAAGATGCCGAGAACACCGGGTGGGGTTTCCACCACGATTGGACCATCCTTCAAGTTGATGTTTGACCAGAAATAGTAGGTGTCCATATTGGCGGTCAGAAACAACGCGCGACCGTCCATCATTTCTGGCGAGACGATGAACTCGTTGTCTTTGACGCCGATGTCCGCAAAGCCTTTGCGAATGGCCCACAACGATGCGCCTTGAATCGTGTTCGTGTATGCGCTCACGCCATGAACGTACAGCATTTCATCGGCGAGCTTTTGAGCGGTCTCGTCGCTTGGATAACCACCTGGGAATTCCAATCTGCCGATTTTCGAATCGATGGTTTCCGGGGTCGGAACGAATGACGGAATCGGTTTGTATGTTCTTTTCTCGGCTGTGGCGTCGCCAGCTTGGACGGCCTCGGCGGCGGCGGCCTGCTCGGTGGGCTGCTCGGCTGGCGGCTCGGCGGCGGGCGGCTCAGCGGCGGGCGCTTCGGTCTTCTTCTCACAACCGGCGAAACAGAGCGCCAGCACGAGCGACGCCGTGAGCAAAGGGCTGCCGGAAATCATAGAACACCTCATTTCACCTCCACCGTGATCTTCTCGATCTTGCCCGTGAAGCGGGTCTCGTCACGGCCGATGCCGATGCCTTCCGCCACAGGCGTCTGGTTGTCGAGGCCGACGTCCGCGGTCTCGTCCGCCGAGAACAGGTTCGGCTGTGTCTTGTCGATGCGGCCCTTCGCGACCTGTTTACCGTTGACGCTCAGCGTCGCCTCGCCGCCTTTGCCCAATCCGCCGCCCTCGTACACGAAGTCGAGCACGACCGTGGCCTTCCCGGGCGGGAGCCGCTTAGTCGCGGCCACCGTGTAGCGGGACAGGCCGAGGAAGTTGTAGGTATAGGCGGGCTTGCCGTCCTTCATGTAGAGCGACCAGCCACCAAATCGGCCACCTTGTGTCAGGAGCACGCCGTTGGCCCCGCCCTCCGGGATTTCGAGCTCGGCCGTGATCGTCTTCGACTTGTTCTTCACGTTGATGAAGGTGTTTTCCAGCATGCCGTTCATGCCGTCGTAGAGCGTGAGCGAGGTCCGCCCCTTCATCACGTCCGGGCGTCCCGCGATGTTGGCATTCGTTCTTTCGATCACGCGATCGTCGAGGGGGTACACGTTGTACCGCTCGGCATCTCTGTCGAACAGCGCCTGGAGCTCTTTCAACTTGTCCGGATACTCGTCGGCCACGTTGTTTGCGAGGCTGAAATCCTCGCGGGTGTTGTAGAGCTCCCAGGTGTCGGAGGCGAGCGGCGGCAGGTCGCGCGTCTCCCACGGCGCGCGGTGGATCGTGCGGGCGAACCAACCCTCGTGATACATAGCGCGGTTGCCAAAGATCTCGAAGTACTGGGTCGTGTGCCGCTCTTTGGCCGTGGCGTCGTTGAAGGAGTACACCAGGCTCGTGCCCGCGATGGGCGTTTGCGGCGTGCCGTTGACGCTCTTCGGCTCCGGGAGCGTCGCCGCCTCGAGGACCGTTGGGGCAATGTCGATGACGTGGCCAAACTGGTTGCGAAGCCCGCCCTTCTCTTCGATGCCCTTGGGCCAGTGAACCACCATCCCGTTGCGCGTTCCGCCAAAGTCGGAGGCGACCTGCTTCATCCACGAAAACGGCGAGTCGAGCGCCACTGCCCAGCCCGAAGCCATGTGCGGGAATGTGTAGGGTCCGCCCCACTCATCGAGCTTCGCAAGTTGATCTTCCACGGTCTCGGCCACGCCATTGAAATAGGTCATCTCGTTGAACATGCCGACGGAACCGCCTTCACCGCTGGTGCCGTTGTCGCCCGCGATGTAGATGAACAGCGTGTTGTCCAACTCGCCGATGTCTTCGATTGCCGCGACGAGGCGACCGACCTCATGGTCGGTATGCTCGACGAAACCGGCAAAGACCTCCGCCTGGCGCGTGAACAGTTTCTTTTCGTTCGCCGAGAGCGCGTCCCAGTCCTTGATGCCACGCGCTTTGGGCGGCAGCTTGGTGTTCTCAGGAATCAATCCCATCGCCTTCTGGCGAGCGAACGCTTTGTTCCGGACCTCGTCCCAGCCTTTGTCGAACTGGCCCTTGTACTTGTCCGCCCACTTCTTCGGGACGTGGTGCGGTGCGTGGACGGCTCCGGTCGCGTAATAGATGAAGAATGGCTTGTCTGGCGTCATCGACTGCTGCGCTTTGACCCAGTTGATCGCCTGGTTGGTCATGTCCGTCGTGAAGTGGTACTCCTCCATCTTCGGTGGCGTCACGCGCGTCACCCCATCGTAAATCAGCGGATACCACTGATCCGTTTCGCCTCCGATGAAGCCGTAGAACTTGTCGAAGCCCTGATGGGTCGGCCAGCGATCGTAGGGTCCAGACACGCTCGTCTCCCAGGCCGCGGTCTCGTGCCACTTGCCGTACGCGGCGGTGCTGTAGCCGTTCAGCCGAAGGACTTCCGCCAAGGGGGCCACGCTATTTGGAACGGCGCCCGTATAGCCCGGAAATGCCGTCGAGGTCTCCATGATGGAACCGGTGTTCGCTTGGTGGTGGTTGCGGCCCGTCTTGAGCGCCATCCTCGTCGGCGAGCAGAGCGCCGTCGTGTGGAAGTTGTTGTATCGGAGCCCGCCCTCCGCGAGTTCATCGAGGGTGGGTGTCTGGAGCGGACCCCCAAAGGTGCTCGGTGCGCCAAAGCCGAGGTCGTCGATGAGCACGATGACGACGTTGGGTGCGCCCTCGGGTGCCGTGACCTCGAATCTCGGGGGCGCCTCGGCATTGCGCGCGTCGAGCTCGGTGTAGGTGGGCGGCTTGGGCTCGAGGACCGGCAGCGTGGTCCGGTCGATCTCACCTTCGGGGGTGCTCTCTGCGCTGCTCTCAGATGCGGGTGGCGAACCGTTCGTCTGACAGCCGGCAACGAAAAGCCCCGTCAGGACAAACGCGCCGAATCGGAGGCGGGACAACGACATGGGAAACCTCGTTTCACGGGTGAACGTCTCGTTTCCATTGGAAATGACGCACTGTCTACCCAAATTGCGTCAAGCTGTGTTACGAGATCGGGTACCGGGGTCACCGCCAAAGCCGAAAACCATGAACTACAGGCAGTTTGCATCGGACTTACCCCCTGGCCAGACCGTCGTCTTCCACTCCGTGGAAGAGAACGAAGAGACGATGCGCGCGTTCGGCGTGACGCAAGAGCTTCGGCAGCTGGGCGCGGGGACGTTCCGATGTGACATGGCTGTCCGCAGCATGCCCCAAGCGGAGATCTTTGTGGACCGCTTCAGCAAGGCCGTCACGATTTGCCTCGAGCCGCCCGCGGGCAGCGTCGGCCTGCTCGTTCCCCGAAGTGCAAGCGGGAGATTTCGTTGTTCGGGAGAGAACGTTGCAAACGACAAGATGGTGATTATGCCAGACGGCTGCGGCACCGACATTGTCGTGCCGGACTTGTCCGGCTCTGAAGCCGTGTCCATTCCGCGCACCCGATTCAAAGAAATGGCCGAAGTCTTGTGCCCCACCTCGGTTGCCCCGGAGCGCACAGCCGTGGTCGAAGGCGATGTCGGCGGCCTCCACCGATTGCGAAACGCGATGCTCGAGCTCATTTCCTATCCCGCGCGGCCCGCGGATGAGGAGGAGGTCGAGAACCTGCTTGCGGCAATGGTCACCTGGGTGGGGAGCTCCTCCGATGCTGGAAACGCGCGACATATCACCACCACCAGGTCTCGGAGCCGCATCGCGAAACTCGCCCGGGAATTCATCGAAGAGCACTATCGGGAAGTCGTGCGCATCGAGCACATCTGCCGCTTCACCGGGGTTGGCGTGCGAACCCTCCAGCGTTGCTTTCGCGAGTACTTCGACCTCACCATCAGCGACTACCTCAAAGCGGTGCGGCTCGACTCGGCGCGTCGCGAGCTGGTTGTGGCCGATGGCGCGGAGGACAAGGTTTCGACGATTGCAGTTCGCAACGGGCTCACGAACCTCGGACGGTTCTCAGTGGAGTTTCGCAAGCGGTTTGGCGAATCACCGAGAGAAACGCTAGCAACGCGTCGGAGTCGATAGTCGTCAATGCAATCTTGAATCGCGCCGCACCTGGTGGAGCTTTGACCGGCAGAGGCAGCAAGCCCATAATAAGCGTGTGAACGACCAAGCCAAGAAGGTGCTCAGCGACGCCATGGCGCTCAGTGAGTCCGAGCGCGAGAACCTGGCCGAGCTCTTGCTCACGAGCCTTCCCCGACTATCGAAACGGGAGCAGGCTGAGATCGAGAAGGCCTGGGCAGACGAAGCCGTCTCGCGAGCGGAAGCGCTGGAACGGGGCGTCCTCACCGCAGAGGACGGAGCCTCCGCGATGGCGGAGCTTCGAGCGGAGCTTGGAACCGTCCGTTCCAAATGACGCGATATCGCATTCTCCCACCCGCGAAGGAAGAGCTACGAAACGCGTCACGCTGGTACGAGGAGCAGCGCGAGGGCCTCGGTCACGTCCTTCTCGACGAATTTGAGGAGCGACTCGGATTAGCCCTCGAACAACCTCAGGCAGGCACAATCGTCGGAGTGACCGCGCGGGGTCTTCCCATTCGCCGACACCGGCTTCGGCGATTCGCCCGCTACTCGATTCTGATGTTCGTTGACGAAGACGGCACGCCAACGGTTCTAGCCTTCAGTCACAGCTCTCGAGATCCCGAGCACTGGAAGGATCGGATTCGCTAGCCCGCTCTGCGTAGACGAGGCAGGCCTGGATGTCTTCGGGCTCGAGCCAGGGGTATCCCTCGAGGATGGTGTCCGCCGCATCGCCCGCAGCCAACATGCTCAGGACGTGCTCGACAGCTAGCCGTCGTCCGCGAATGATCGGCTTTCCGCCGAAGATCTCGGGATTGACGGTGATCCGTGTGAGCAGCTTTTGTTCGTCAACCATGGCCAAACTTCATCGTGCTCCAGTTCGGCAGCCTGCACCAGATGTCGCGAAGCGACGTACTCCGTCGCGCGAATAAGCCGGAGGCGTTGAGCACGCCAATCACGGCCGAGCGTCGGGACGAAGACCCGAAGCGAGGACGCTGCAGTTTTGGTGTCTGCCAAAACTATCCCTTGCCCGAACAGAGTCTGCTCTCTTTTAGCGCACAATGAACAACTTTGGAGCGTACTGCGCAACTCTGAAACAAAGTGAATCCTTTTGACTCGTAATGACGCAAAGTGCTGCATCGTGAGTCAGAACGAATCACTTCTGCGCAAAACGATTCAGAGTTATCCAGAAGAAAGCAGAACGAGCCACTATTCACCAAAACGCGTCACCAGGATGCCCGAGCGGCTCGCGCAACTTTTCGGGGGGCAAAACCGATAACATAGATCGGGATGGCCACGACGGATCACAATCGATTCGAAGAAGCGGTCGCTCGCGAGCCGAGCTCGCTGCGGGACCTTCCTCTGCTCGTGTGCCGAGCGGACGCCGCGGCGATCTTGGGACTTCCACTGCGGACGTTCGACAAGCACGTGCGACCGCTGTTGAACGCGCGGCGAATCGGGCGCATGGTCATGTTTGAAAAAGGGGAAATCATTCGATGGGCGAAGGGAAAGGAAAGCGCGGAGGGTTCCATCTCCGCAAGGATCCACGAAACGGAATCTTCATATGCCGTTTCTACGTCCGGGGCGTCGAAAAGAAGCTCTCGACGCGAACGCGAGATCCTCGAGAGGCTAAGGTCCGAGCGGCGCAGCTCTACGCCGAAGCGGTGACGGGCCGACGAGCCGTGGCCCCGCCGAAGCATGGCGACCTGGCGCCCATCGTCGCCCAATGGCTTGCCGACCTCGAAGGAACGGTCAGCGAAGGCGATTGGAGCCGATGCGAGATGACCTGGCGCGTTCACCTGTTGCCGCGTCCGTGAAAAAGGAGCGTGCGACGCTCGTGCGCTTCGTCCGTTGGGCGAGCACGCGCGGTCGCGGGTATCTCGCACCGATGAACGTTCCGACGCTGCCCAGGAAGGCCAAGGGCACGAAGGCGCTCGACGGCCGCGACAAGACGCACATCACGCGCACCGAAGTGCTCGCCATCCTCGACAGGCTCCCCGAGCGCAGCCGGGCGGGGCACCCCGTCAAAGCGCTCGTCACGCTTGCTGCCGAGCTCGGCATCCGACGCGAGACCATGGACAAGCTCGAAGTGCCGAAGCACTACGAGCCGGGCGCGGAATTCCTTCGCCTATCAGCCGACATCGACAAGGAAGGCAACGGCCGCCCACTGTGGCTTTCTCCTCGGGCGCGTGCGGCCCTCGAGGCAGTCGCTCCCGCCCGCGGTCGCATGTTCTCGGGCTTCTACTACCTCAAGACCTTCCGAGCGGCTGCACGCACCGTCGTGGGCGAGGAACGCGCCCGCCATCTGACGCTGCGCGACCTACGCCACCGTTGCCTCACCGACATCGCCGAACGCGAAGGGCTCGCCGCCGCGGCGTACGTGGGCGGCCATCGCTCCACGGAGATGGCCGGCCGCGTGTACGTGAGCCCGCAAGCCGACTCGGCCGAAGCTGCGTTGCGGGCGCGAGCCCGAGAAGACCGCTTCCAACCCGGCACAGAACCCGGCACAAGAATTGAGCTCGAACCGTGGGCTGCGTTTTTCTCCCAGGATTTCCAGCGGACGCGGAGGGATTCGAACCCACGACTTCTGCCTCCGGAGGGCAGCGCTCTATCCAACTGAGCTACGCGTC
>Ga0111160_1218_pt1 | contig 9737 bp, 9 predicted proteins | sample DeeMarSeWOR28_12_FD_80265 | JGI IMG/M metagenome (GOLD analysis project Ga0111160, IMG submission 80265) | Myxococcales bacterium SG8_38_1
TCGGCTCACCCGATGCCTGCACGGGCTGCCATCGGGGCAAGACCGCGCAATGGGCCGAACGGCAGATCGATAAGCACTTCGATAAGCGCAGCAGCCACGCTTTCGCCGAGACTTTCCATGCAGCGAGAAACCAGCGCCCCGAGGGAGAGCCTGGGCTCGTCGAGCTCGTGGCTGCCGGCAAAGCTCCAGCGATTGTCCGCGCGACTGCGCTCCTAGAGCTCCGCAACCTTGGCTCATCCGCGCTTCCCGCACTGCTCATGAGGGCCGAGCATGACGAGAGCGCGGTGGTTCGCCGCTCCATCGCGGTTGCCGCGCGCGACTTGCCGCAGGAGCAGCGTGTCGAGGTCGTGCGCCCGCTACTTCGTGACGACGCGCGGACCGTACGCGTCGAAGCGGTGGCGACGCTGCTCGGTAGCGACGCGCGAAGTTGGCGCAAGGTCGATCAGATCGCTCTCAAGAAAGCCACCACGGAATACCTCGAAGCACGGTCGATCTCGCGCACGTCGCGGCGCTCGCCGGCGACGTCCAACATGCCGAGGACAATCTCCGCGAAGCGCTTCAGATCGATCCGACCTTCACCGCGGCGTACGTCAATCTGGCCGACCTCTTTCGAAGCCAGCAGCGCGACGAAGACGCCGAAACGGTTCTGCGTCGGGGCCTAGAGAAGGCCGCCGACCGCGCCGCGGTGGAGTTTGCCTTGGGACTCACCTTGATCCGCCTGCAGCGTCACGACGAAGCCATGGCCCTTCTCGGTCGGGCATATCAGACGAGGCCGGAGACGATCCGGTTCGGGTACGTGTATGCCGTTGCTCAGTTCGACACCGGAAAGCGAGTCGCAGCGCTGCGCACCCTCGAGCACATGCACAAACGCTACCCTGCTAACCGGGACCTGCTGCAGCTGCTCGTGGGCTACAACCAGCAGATGGGCCGAAGGTCAGCCGCACAGAAGTACGCGGAAAAGCTCGAGAGGCTACGGGTCCCAAACTAGGTCGGTCGGCGCCAGCGGAAAAAGGGCTTTGATTTGGGTCGAAGCGCTTCTACCCATTAATCTGTGGGCAGGGGGTACACATGAAATCACTTGCTTGGATGGGGATGATCCTGCTGCTGCTCGCTGGCTGTGGGGATTCGGGGACGAACGGTTCGGCGCGCACCGCCGGAGAGCTTTGCGACCAAGTTTGCGGTTGGCCTGACGCATGTTTTGTAGAGCTTGGCGTTCCGGTAGAGGATGCGGAGTGCGTGGCGAGCTGTGAAGCGTCGGTAGAGGTCGTGGGCTTACCCTGCTTGCAGGCGATCAACAACACGGTCTCCTGCCTCGGGACCTGCGAGTTCGACGCGCTGACCGAGCAGCAGATCCTCGCCTGCCAAGGCGAGGCGGAAGCGATCTCGACAGCCTGCGACTAGCCTTGACAGCGGCTCATCGCGGCGTGAGAGATCCGAGCATGAGCGATGAAACCAAGGTCCAACGCCTCGCCCAGATCTTTCGAGACACCGGCGAAGCGCACCATCGGGCATTCCTCGATACCGACGGCGATGACCCCGAGTGGGCGCTCTGGTACTCCGAACACCTCCACGATAAGTTGGGGCCCTTCTTGGCTGCCCCGATCACCCGAAGCCGCTTGGTCTTTTGCCTGATCGGCGCTGACGACGAGCATCGCGCCACGGAGTCGGACGCACCTTGGCCCGAGTTCTACGCGCGGCGTTTTCTGGAGTGCCTTGGTCCCGCCGAGGAACCTGCGAAGGATCACTTGGCGCTCTACTACTTCGATGGCTGCCCTTTTTGCGTCCGCGTCATGCGCGCCATCGACACCCTCCGTTTGAACGTCGAGCTCCGGAACATCTACGAGAACCGCGAGTACCTGAACGAGCTCCGTGAAGTACGTGGTAGGACGACCGTACCGGTGTTGCGGATCACGAGCGCCGACGGCGAAGACCGCTGGATGCCCGAGTCCGCCGACATCGTTCGCTACTTGCAGGCGACCTACGGTCAGGCCGCGGCCTGAGTGCGCTCGGGGCTGAGGACCCCAACGGCGCTCGAGAGAATGCCCCCCATCCTCATGGGTTCAACTCGAGGGATCTCCGGCTCCCGCGCCCGATACCCCTTTAAACCGAGAAGCCGACTCTTTCGAGTCGGCCCCCAAGCAGTCCTTACCGTCATTGCCGTGGGATTTATGTCGAGCCGAACCCCTACAATTACTAGTAGGTGGGAACCGGTATCGAACGCTTCAGGCCCCCCGATGACGCTAGCCGGGTCCGCACACCACGTACGTTGTTAGCTCCCTATTCGACCTAGTCAGGGATTCTCACTCCTTCCTCACCTGCAATGACAGAGGGACCAAAAACCAAGGTAGAGCCGGTGTTCCCGGCGGTCAACTCATTGCTTGACGGGGCTGGCTTTCAGCGCTGCCCGGCCTTCTTTGACGTAGACCGTGAACCGCACCTCCGACGCCTTGTGTCGCTTCATCACTTGGTCGCGGGCGGCATGGAGCTTGCGCACGAACTTCTCGAACGTCAGGCCGTTCACCGGCGCGCCGCATTCTCTCTGCGTGGCAACGAACTGATCGAACACCTCGCGAAAGTGCATCTCCTCGCCTTGAACGCCGGGGGCCGAGGCCTCCAGCAGCGATTGTGGCACGTGCTTGACCTGCGTATTCTCTTCCGGCTCGTCGAAGCCGTCATAGTCATCGAGCAGCGCGTTCGGACGCGTCGGTGGGTCATCGGGGGCTGGTGTCATGCTCTCTTCGTTGTGACGAATCGCAGCCGCGACCGGTCGGTGGGTCGAAGACGCCCGGCTTGGCCAGGAAGATGCACGTTTTGGACGAGATGAAGGTGAGCGCTGGGGTCGGGCCGTCTCGACCGTCTCAGCCGCGCGTGTACCGATTGGAGCCATCTTTGCCTGCGAGGGCGGTTTCGGCTCGTCTTTCGACGCCTCCTCGACTGCGACCTGCTTAGCCGTGGGGGCCTCCGCCGCTGGGTAGCCGAAGTACCCGGTGTCGGCGCTCTCGCGCGTCGCGTTCAGGATGTGGTCGAGGTCGACCGACGCACGCTGCTTCGCATCCTCTTTGAAGCCCACCCCCGAGCGAAGCGCCTCATTGAGGTGCTCTGCGATCTTGCGGTAGTGCCGGCGGAGCTCGCCCGCGGGAAGGCTGTTCTGCTCGCCATTCGCAAGGCTCTCTGCGCTCTTGCTGAGGATCAGCACGCCCTTGTCGTGCTCCATGTAGAGCAACGCAAGCCCGAGAACCAACAACAGCAGGGGAATCCCGATCACCACCAACCAAGGCAACGAAGCAACGTCTTCTTTGAAGGTGTTCGCGAAGAGCCCCCCAAGGCCTACGGTGCTTCCCTTTCGGCCGATGAGGTAGCCGACCTGCGCATGCGCGGCCCCGCCTCGGACAGGCCCAACGATCGCCCGAGCACGCTCACCGACCTCGATGGAGTCTCCGCCTTCGGTCATGCTCGCGATCGCGGCAGGCAGAACGCCTTTGAGCTCGGTGCTCGTGAGCGCGGTGGCGCCGCCTGAGTGGGCGGCAATGAGCTCGTCGCGGTAGAAGAACACGAGTGAGGCATCGGGCAGCTTGGCGCCCAGCCTGCGGGCGAGGTCGTCGCCGATCTTCATACCGTGGATGATCGCGCCGACATAGCGGCCGCCGTCGAAGACGGGTCGCGCTGCCATCCTGTAGACCTCCCCGTTGTAGACCCAAACGTCGTCCCGCATGAAGCCGCGTAGGGCGTCGCGAACGAGCGGCATCTTGCCCAGTTGTTCGGAGTCCGGGGGGTTCTTGTCGAGCGTGGCTACGACTTCACCTTCGGTGTCGACCGCGAAGACCATGTCGCCGCGGCCCTCTTCGAGCTCTGCGTTGAGCACGTTGAGCTTGATGCTCAAGCGCCGACGGGCTCCAGTATTCGGGGTGCCCGCACGCCCGCTCGAGCTTCGAAGCGTCTGCCGAACCTCCGGTTCGACCGCGATGGATGCCAAGGCATCGAGGCGTAGCCTCGCGTCGAGGCGCATCCACAGCTCAGCTTCGACTCGGTCCCGACGAAGCTGCTCTTCGAGCTGGAATTCCGCTTCTCGGCTGGCTGCCGACTTGTTCAGAAATGCCCCCGCAAGGGCCGCTCCAACGGCCAACGCGAGAACCAAGTACCAAAGGCGAGAGAGCATCGCTTACTTCCTCCCACTCTTGCTGAGCGCGATGGCGTCGACTTGGAGAGCCTTGCCTGCCGGTACGGTCACGCGACGGACCGCGACCTGCTCCGCGCCGCGAAGCACCCGGAGCGAGTAGGGTCCCGGTGGAACATCATCGAAACGGAACTTTCCACTCGAGGTCACGCTGGCGCATGCGACGAGCTCGCGCATCGAGTGCAGGTAGCCATCCACGTGGCCGTAGATCCGGTCGCTGAGCTCCCAAGGGCCCCCAGCTGGAACGGAGATCACGCGTGCCTTCCCAGGCCCCGCTTCGAGAGGCGTGAAGCCTGCCAGTCCGTCGACGGCGAGCTGGTGCGTGAACGCGTCGCGGTTCTCGACTCGCACTTGTGTCCCGGTTCGCGCCGCGAGCGTCGATGGATCGAGCGCACCTCCGCGAAATCGAAACGTGCAACCGATGGGCGGTCCGGTGAACTTGCCAGTCAGGACTGCAAGCAGATCGTCGTGATTGCCCTCGTCGCGCCGCTCGGGAAGCGCGCCGTTCCAAACTCGCCAATAGTGATCTTTTTGATTGGACTCCGCGTGCGCGTCTGTGCTCTGGCTCGCCTGAATCGATCCCTCGATCGATTCAGCCGACACCCCCCCGAATGAAGCGAGCACTGCGGCCGCACACCCGGCCCCCACCATGATCCAGTTCCTCAGTGTTCTCATTGGTATTTCTGTATTATTACAGCTCCACTGAGAGAAAGGTAACAAAAATCCCGATTTCTGTCGGATCCGGGGGCCAGGGCTCCTCGCCGTTCAGCGTCGTTCCAGGCTCAGATCGCCCGGTAGTCGATCAGCCTGATGGGATCGGGATGCAGGCGCGCGCGCATCGAGCGTGTCATCCCCGCGGGATCACCGCCGATTTCGATAGCGGTTCGCTCGTCGAACTCGAGCTCGACATCGTCAGCGTAGAAGTCCAGAAGATCGTCGTGTCTGTACGTACCTTTCCAGACGCTGAGCATGTGTGCAGCCACGTGTAAAGGATGTGTTGCCACGACGCGGAGACAGAAGCGGTCCGCGGGCCGGCTCTCGGCAAACGGAAAGACCTTCACACCGAACCCCCAATAGGGAATCGTCGAGACGAGGGCGGCGATGCACACTCCTTCGAAGACGATCTCGCCGCTAGGGATCGGTGTGCCTGTCGCTTGCCCATTCCGATCCAGCTTGATGATCTCACTCCCACGATTGACGATGCGCACCTGCATCTGCCGCCGGATCGCGAGCTCGGGGATCGTGCGCGTCGGAATCGAAATCGCGTATGAGAGGGCGCCGGTCGCGCGCTTCCCGACGATGGGCAGGTGGCGGAGCAACGCGCGCACTTCGTGGAAGTGCTTCAGCCCGAGCGCGTCAAAGCCCGCCCCGGCGAACGGGGTGAGAAGATCCTGAACCTCGATGAGACGAAAGTCGCGATGCGCGCTCTGCTCGCTGAGTCGTGCCAAGTCCGCGATCACGTCTTCGCCGCTCGTCCCCGCGCCGAGCGCCCACGCGAGCGAGTTCCCAGTCCCAAGCTTCAAGAGTCCGAAGCGGGGCGGCTGCTGACCGCGCGACTTGGCCTCCTTCGTGATCGAAGTGACCATTTGCACGAATGTGCCGTCGCCACCGCCGGTGAGCACCACCGGGTAGCCCGCTTCGACGATCTCGTGCGCGATGCCGTGCGCCTCGTCCAAGCTCTTCGATAGAAACAGGTCGCCGCTGCTGACGACCTGATCGAAGCTCTCCACCAGCTGGTCGGTGACCTGCCTCGCGTTGCCGTTGAGCACGACCGCGACGCGGCCCGTCTTGTCGGGCACCGGCTAAAGCCGAATGAGCGCGGCTCCCCAGGTAAAACCGGAGCCAAACGCAGGCATGAGGATCAAGTCGCCCTTTTTCGCGCGGCCTTCTTCGATCGCCTCGCTGAGCGCAAGCGGGATCGAAGCCGCGGTGGTGTTGCCGTACTTCTGGATGTTGTGAACTACCTTCTCCGGGGGTATTTCGAGCTTCTGCCCGACGAATTCGTTGATACGCTTGTTGGCCTGATGAGGCACGACCAGATCGAGGTCACCTGGGGTCACGCCGTTCCGCTGCAACACCGACAACGCGACCTCCGGCATCTTGCTCGTCGCCCAGCGGAACACTTGGCGGCCGTTCATCGACGGCCACACTCGGCGCTCGTCGATCATCTCGTGGGTGATGCGCGGAATGTACGCGCTGGCAGGGGCCTCGAGCCAGAGCTCCTTGGCCCCGCTTCCGTCAGCATGGACTTCGACGTCGAGGACCCCGGCTTGGTCGTCCTCGGTGGGTCCCAAGATCGCGCAGGCGGCGCCGTCGCCGAACAGGACCGTCACGTCGCGGCCCTCATCGCTGAAGTCGATGCCTGTGGAGTGCACTTCGCCACCGACGAGGCAAACACGCTTGTACATGCCGCAGCGGATCCAGGCGTCGGCGACCTGGAGGCCGTAGAGGAAGCCGCTGCACTGGTTTCGAACGTCTAGCGCGGGTACTCCCGGAAGCCCGAGCTTGTCGCCGAGGAGCACACCGCTGCCTGGGAAGGTGTAGTCGGGCGAAAGTGTCGCGAAGATGATCGCGTCGATCTCGGAGACGTCGATGCCCGCGTTCTTACACGCCATTTTGACGGCGGGGACTGCGAGATCGCTCGGACCGGTGCCATCCTGGTCGATGTAGTGGCGCTCCTTGATCCCGGTACGCTGCTGAATCCACTCGTCACTGGTGTCGAACATCTTGGCGAGGTCATCGTTGGTGACGACCTTCGGCGGCACATAGTGCCCCATCCCCAAAAACGCGGTCCTAGTCATGAATCGAGCCCCTTCCGGTTTGGGCGAGCCTAGCGAACGGGACGATCCACCACAAGCCGGGCGAGGCTGCACGCTTGCCCGAGCCTGCTATAAGAGCGCCTCCCTCGGCCGAGTGGCGGAATTGGCAGACGCGCCGGATTCAAAATCCGGTGTCCTTTGGACGTACCGGTTCGAGTCCGGTCTCGGCTACCAGGGTCTTCCCTTGCGTCGTAGCGCTTGGGCGACAGCAGCCTCGCTGACGCTGACGCTGACGCTGACGCTGAGCCGCGAGCCCGCAGGGCGAAGCGCGGCGCACAGAGAGGACTACGGGTGGGGGTGGGCGGGCTGCTTGACCAAGCTACCGCGCCGCGACGTGCTTCTCCATCAGCTCTTGCAGCTCTGATGGCTTTTCGTCGGGATCCTGGCCGTTGCGCGCCTTGTCGATGTTTTCTAGGAGCTCGCGGCATTCCGGTTTGTCGCGGAGATGATCGAGCAGGATGTTCGACGCGTCGGAGAATGCCTTTTCGTAGGTCAGGGCTTCCCGGACGCGATTGGCGATTCGTTCCCGGCCCGTCTGCAGGTCGTTTTCGAGCGCCTCGCTGTAGCGCTTGAGCTGGGCGCGGAGCTCTTCGATCTGCTTGCGACGTTCGCCGGCGACGTCTTCCTTCGAGCGTGCGCGGCGTTCATAGTCACGCGATACGGCTTCGAGAGTGTCCACCTGGGCGCGCGCTGCGCCTAGAGTCTCGTGGCCTCGCCGGATCCGCTCGATGTTGCTGCCCGCGGCTTGCACCTCGGCCTGAGCCGACAGGTACTCCCGTTGCGCGCGCTTGCGCTTGAGGATGAGTTGGCTGAGCATGTCGCGCTCGGCCGACGCGTCTCGGAGCGCCCGAGATTCCTCACCGGCCAGGTCCTCTACCTTACGACCGATCTCGGCGCGAAGGGCTCGGCCTCGCTTCTCGATGGCCTCGAGCTTCTTCGAGTGGCTCTCGAGCTCACCCTCGAGCCTCGACGCCCGTGAGGCGAGCTCCCAAATCTGATCGGACGCGCCTTGCACGTCGGTCGGCGCGTCGCCGTCCGGATAAGCGCGGGCCACGGCGCGAAGGAAGTTTGCGGCCGTTCGGCTCCATTCGACGACGCCCGGCGTCTGTGCAGGCGGTGGAGGTGGCGGCGCGGCCGGGGCGGTCTCGGTCGGCTGGTCCCATTCCCGCGAGGGGAGGGAGCGTTGCATCTCCTTGAGCTCTTCTTTGAGATGGTGGCCATCTCGAAAGCGGTTCTCCGGATCCTTTTCGAGCAGCTTTAGGATGATCTGCTCAGCCTGCTCCGGGATGTCTGGTCGGTACTTGCGCGGATTCGGTGGTGTCGCCTTACGCTGCATCTCGAGCAGCTCGTCGCGGTCGCCGGAGCGGAACGGAAGGCGTCCGGTGAGCATCTCGAAGAACAAGATCCCGAGCGCATAGAGATCGCTCGCTGCAATCGCGTCTTCGCCACGCGCTTGCTCCGGCGACATGTATTCCGGCGTTCCGAACACCGCACCCTTGGGCGCGAGCCTCGGGTCGCGTGTGAGCGCGGCCAGACCGAAGTCCAGGATCTTCACGAAGTCCTTTCGTCCGCCGCGTCCGGTCACCATGATGTTGTCGCTCTTGAGGTCACGATGAACGACGCCAAGATCGTGAGCACGCGCAAGCGCTGCGGTCATCTGCTCGAGAATGTCGACCGCCCGCGCGATCGGCATCGGCCCTTTCGCGATCTGTGACGAGAGCGAGTCACCGATCAGGTACTCCATCACGAGATAGAGCTCACCCTCTTCGGTTTCGCCGACGTCGTGGATGTCGACGATGTGCGCGTGGTCGACCCGGTTGGCGGCGCGCGCTTCGCGAACCATCCATGCGCGAAGATGCGTCTCACCTCGAAGGTCCGGTCGGATCAGCTTCAGCGCAACGACGCGGTCGATGAGCACGTGCCGTGCTCTATAGACCACGCCCATCCCGCCCTCGCCAAGCTGGGATTCGAGCCGATACCGACCCGCAATGACCTGCCCGAGAAGCGGGTCTTTCGATTTCTTAGCTCGCGTAGCCTTCCGAACAATCCCCATGGTTCCCCCGTACCTAAAGGACATTTGCATCATAGACAGGAACGAAGCCCAGTCCCAAGTGTTCCGCTCTGGCTGAAACGGGGACTAAGCTGACAGCTGACGCTCGAGGCGGGTATGATGAGAGACGTCGGGCTTCTCAGGGAGGCATGTGTGAGCGAAGAACGGCCGTTGCTCGGGCCGTACCGCATCGAGCGCCGCTTGGCGGCTGGGGGGATGGCCGAGGTCTTCGTTGCACTCCGTGAAGGTCTTCACGGTTTTTCGAAGCGCGTGGCCTTGAAGCGAATTCTTCCGCAGTTCGCGAGCGATCCGGACTTCGTGTGGATGTTCATCGACGAGGCTCGCCTCGCGGCGATGTTGGAGCACCCCAACATTGTTCAGGTGTTCGACTTCGGCACGATGGGCGAGGATCTGGTCCTCGTGATGGAGCTGGTCGACGGCTCCAACGTGAGCAAGCTGCTTCGCACCGCACCGGAGGATTCACCGATTCCGTGGGATGTAGCGCTGCATATCGCCTATCAAACTGCCCAGGCCCTCGACTACGCGCACCACGCGGTAGACGATCAGGGCGAGTCGCTCGAGTTCGTGCATCGCGACGTGAGCCCCGCGAACATCCTGCTCACCCGTACCGGTCACGTGAAGCTCACGGACTTCGGCATCGCCACCGTGCGTAGCCGCGCGCCCACGACCGAGG
>Ga0111160_1153_pt1 | contig 9729 bp, 6 predicted proteins | sample DeeMarSeWOR28_12_FD_80265 | JGI IMG/M metagenome (GOLD analysis project Ga0111160, IMG submission 80265) | Myxococcales bacterium SG8_38_1
AGAAGCGTGCTGACGAAGAACATCCGCTCGGGCTCGCTCAAATGCGCGATCGACAGGATCGTGATGCGGGGCTTTCCATCCTCGGTCCAAAGCAAACGCTGGATGTCGAGCGGCTCGCCTTGCAACCATGCCGAGAACCCTGGAGATGCGAGCACGCCATTGATCCGCATGGCGAGCTTCTGGCGATCTGGGGCCGGGTAGAACGATTCGAGATCCATCACGCCAATGCGATCGAAGGGCGGAGCGGAGATCGACCGGACGAGCTCGCCAAGATCGACCGACTCGCCCTCGGACCAGGCCTGCGACAGGATGTTCGAGAGGAGGATGTGCTCCTTGCTGTTGACGGGATCGGGATCGATCCCGATCAGCGCCAGGAGACCGGAGACGGCCCCGATGATCTGGTCACGTTGGGCGTCGTCATCGATGTCGTCGGGTGGTGGATCGAAGGACTCGAGCACACGAAGCTGGCGTCCCGCGGAGCTTCCGGGCGTGTAGATTCCGATGTCTACCGCTTCCCTAAACCGGGCGATCCGCGATCCGTCCTGGCCCCATTTGGCGAGACCGTCGCGCCAGAGGGTGGACACCGCCTCGGCCTGCTCGGCGACGCTGCGACCCTGACGCTCTGCCTCGGCCGGATCGATCCAGGGCTGGAAATCGCTCGCCCGAAGCTCGGGAAAAGTGAGCATCAGGTTCCCGAGGTCGCCCTTGGGATCGATGCACAAGGCAGGGATGCCGTCGATGGCTGCTTCCTCGAGGAGCGTGAGACACAGCCCCGTCTTGCCGCTGCCAGTCATCCCGACGCACACCGCGTGCGTGGTCAGGTCCTTGCTGTCGTAGAGGACCGGAACTTCGCTTGGCTCGCCGGTCTCGGGATTGAAAAGCCGGCCGAGGTAGAGCTTGCCGAGCTTCTCGAAGTCTATCAACGGTCGCTCTCCTGCTCGATGAGCAGCCTCCGAGCCATCTCGTACTCGTAGAAGCTCACCATCTTCGTATCCAACACGCGTTGGAACTGCTGATTCGCGGCTTCCCGATCGCCTGCGATGAAAAGTCGAGTTGCCTCGTAGTAGAGCGCCTCCGTCTCCTCCCCGAGGCTCGACGCGACGCTCATCAAGTCCTCGTAGTCGAGGTCGCCCGCGCCAAAGCTCGCTAGCTTACCCCACCAGTTGGAGCTCTTACCCAAGCGCCGAAGGAGCTCCGTGTGCTCCGGCATCGCGGCTCGGTCCGCGCGCGCTGCGATGAGCTGAATCCAAAGGGTGAAGTAGACCTTCCACTCGGGCGGCAGCGCGAGCTGGAGCTGCGAACGCCGCCAGACCGACGACGCCATCTCGAAATCGGGTGAAGCCGATACGAGGTGCGACAGGATGGTTGCGTAGACGTCACGCCACTGTGGTGCATGAGTCATCGCGCTCTCAAATGCGTCGACCGCGGCCTCGTGACGACCGAGTTGATCGAGCAACACACCGCGACGCATTTCGACGAGAGCGCCCGTGGGGCCTTCGACTTGATCGCGCGCCTCGGTCCACGCCTTCAACGCCTCTTGATAGCGCGCGGTCATCTCCTGCGTCTCGCCTTTGGCACGGGCCACGTCGCCCATGTGCTCGAGGATCTCCGAGCGGCGGAGCTCGTCGGGAAGCGAGTCGCGGGGAGTGAGCTCGAGGGCGCGCAGGTAGCGCCGCTCGGCGAGTTCGAGTTGCCCGGTGCGCTCGAGAAGCAATCCGAGCTGCAGCAAAGCGGATGGGTCCTCGTCCTCGGCGATGCTCTTCTCGAAACGTCGTTGGGCTTCGTCGGCATGGCCTGCGTTCATCTCGAGCATGCCGATGAGGAACTCGAGGCGGTTCGGGGCGATCGGCGGCTCGGACGCCGGCCACCGCTTCTGGCGCTCTTCGAGGATTGTCTCCGCACCTCGGGCCAGCGAGCTCGAGCGCTCCGGATGCGGATCGTTCAGCCTCACCTCGATGAACTCGTCGAGCTGGCCGAGGGCTTCGTCGTAGAGCTCGATCATCTCCGGGGCGAGGTCGATCGCGATCACGTACCAGGCCGTTGCGTCGGCGAATTGCTCTGAATCGGCTGCGATCCGGGCCATACAGGTCGGGAAACGGTAGTCCTCGGGAAACCGAACGAGCGACGCGCGGCAAAGGCCTGCCGCCACGTCGGGCCGCGCAACCCGATAACCCTCGACCAGCTCGAAGGTCGCCCCGGCTGCGGAGGCATCGCTGCCTTTGGCGGCGCGCATGAGATCGAGGAGCCGCAACTGTAGCTCGCCACCAGGGCCCATCGACTCGACTTTCGAGATCGCGCTAGCGACATCGCCGTAGGTGAGATAGACGGCGGCCACGTTGAGAGGCGCCAAACGAAGCTGCCGTTCGGCTCCGATGCCGAGGCGACGCCGCGTCTCAGCGGACTCGGCGGCGACTGCATCGCGGCCCGCAATGTGAAGCCCCGCAAGTGTGTCGAGAACCTCGGGTGCCGGCGTGAGCTCGGCGTGTTGCGACCACACCGAGATCAGGCCGGCGTACTGCTCGGATACCGTGTCTAGGTTGGCACGCGATTCACGGCCCCAGGAAGCAACCGTGTCGTAGCGACCTCGATAGAAATCGTCCTGCGTGAGGTGCAGCAAGATGAAGTTCGCGGCGAGGACGTGGCCCTCGTCGCCAAGACGCCCGCCGCGGTCGGCCACGTAAGCGGCGATCGGCTCGACTTGTTTGGGCAAAACGCCGGCTGCGTAGTCCTCTGGCGAAAGGAACGTCGTCAGCCGCCTCAGATCGTCGACGACTCCTTCATAGTCACCCACGTCCGCAAGGACCTGGGCCTTGTCGAGCACTGTCGTGATAAGACGGTCGCGAAGCTCCAGGCGCTCGCTGTCGGACTCCGACATCCTGAGGAACTTGCGCTCGGCATCGGGATACTCCGCCTGCGCGATTGGCTCGACACTCTTGACCCGCGCGCCGGTGGTTACCGTCTTGGAATGTGCGCACGCGGCGAGCAGGCTCAGCAAGCCGAAAATGAACAGAAAACGGATCCTCATGCTGCCAAGCCGCTATAGCAGGGTCGGCCCGTTTCGACAGGCTTATATCTTGCCTGACACCCCTTGGGACGTGTCAGGCTACGCACGGTCGTGAAAGGATACCTCCGAGCCCTATTGATCGCGATGGCGGTCCCATTGCTGAACCACCTGTTCATGGGCTTGGCGGGTTTCCTTCAACTCAGAAGCGTATCGGTCGGATGGGGAGAGGCCATCGGCACCGCAGCTGCGGCGCCTCTGAACTATGCGCTCGTCCAGGCGGCAAGCGTCGGCGTCATCTTCATCATCGCGTTTCCCCACGAAGGACGAACGGAGAGCTTTCTCGACTCCGTTCAAGTTCGTCCGCTGCTGGGCGGCATCGCGGCGCTCAGCTTCGCTGCCGGCGCCTTTCTTCAATTGCCGTTCGCGGAGATAGGGAACCTCGTGCAGGAGGTCTGGCCGATAAGCTTCGACGAGCTCGCACGCCGCCATCGCTTGATCAATCCCACCACGTGGTCCGGCGGGGTATCGACTTTGCTGGCGCTGGTCTTGGTGGCGCCCGTCACCGAGGAGCTGCTCTTTCGAGGCTGGCTGCTGCACGATCTAGAACGGCGATATGGACGAACCCCGGCCCTCCTCTGGAGCTCCGCACTGTTCGGCTTGGTCCACATCGAGGCATCCGCCATCATCTACGCGACGCTTGCCGGGTTGGTGTTGGGCGCGGTTGCCCTTCGTGCCCGTTCCACCTTGGCGAGCATCGCAATGCACGCCGGCGTCAACGCGATGCCATTGCTTCTTCCGACCGCGCTTGTGCGGGTCGAGGGTTTCAACACACTCGATCAAGAAGTCGTCCACATCAGCCCTTGGCTGCTCGCGGCTTCACTCGTCGCCGCTGTGGCGGCGCTGACGGTCATCTGGCGCTCGACCGAGGGTGAAAAGGACAACGAAAGCGACATCTGAACCGTCCTCGGTGGACTCAGACGCGTTCGACGTCGATGACGCCCTTGAGCCTCGCCACGCCGCGCATGATCTCACGCAAGCGATCGATGTCACCAACGCGAAAGTGAAAGAGGTTCTCCGCACGGCCGTCCTTGGATAGGCAGGAAGCTTCGGAGATGCTCACGTTGTTGGCGGAAAACACCGAGGACACCGACGCGAGGATACCGGCTCGGTCGTCGGTCATGACGCGGAGGGAAACGGGCAAATCGACATGAACGTCGTCACCCCAACTCACTTGGACGCGGCGCTCCGGGTCGAGCTCGAGCACGCGTGGGCAACCCCGCCGGTGCACGGACACGCCGCGGCCACGAGTAATCCAACCCGTGACCGGATCGCCGGGCACTGGATTGCAGCACTGAGCAAAACGCACGAGCATGTTGTCCATGCCCTGAATGCGAATCCCGTCGGCGTCGCCAGCGACACGCTGTACCGTTCGCTCGAAGAAGCCCGGTCGAAGGCTATCGCGTTCGACATCTTCCGTCGGGACGATCTGCTCCATGACCGTCGGGAGCGCGAGCTTTCCAATACCGACGCGCGCGTAGAGGTCATCTTCGTTGCCGACGCGGAAGCGACTCAATACCTCTTTCGCACGCTTGCTCTTGAGGAATTTGGACAGCGACATGCCGTTCTTGCGAAGCTCTTTTTCTAACAGATCCTTGCCGAGCTTGATTGCGTGCTCGCGTTCCTCCGTGCGTAGATAGGTACGAATGCGCGACCGCGCGCGGCTGGTCACGACGAACTCGAGCCAGTCCTTGCTCGGGTGATGGTTCTTGCTGGTGATGATCTCGACGACATCGCCGTTTTGCATCTTGTGACGAAGGGGAACGATCGCTCCGTTCACGCGCGCTCCAGAGCATCGATGACCGACGTCGGAGTGAACCGCATACGCGAAGTCGACCGGCGTCGAGCCGCGCGGAAACGTCTTGACGTCGCCCTTAGGCGTGAACACGTAGACGTCGTCCGGGAAGAGGTCGACTTTGACACTCTCGTAGAACTCCTCGGGGTCGGCCACCTCCTGCTGGAACTCCATCAGCTGCCGCAACCAAACAAATCGCGCCGCGTCCTTCGGATCGATGCCGCCCGTCTGTTCCTTGTACTGCCAGTGAGCGGCGATGCCGTACTCCGCCGTCCGGTGCATCTCGTGTGTTCGGATCTGAATCTCGACGCGCCGGTTGCCCGGACCAATCACCGTCGTGTGCAACGACTGGTACATGTTCGACTTGGGAAGCGCGATGTAGTCCTTGAAGCGACCCGGAACCGGCGTCCATTCGGAGTGAATCACGCCGAGCGTTGCGTAGCAGTCCGCTACGCTCTCGGTGATCACGCGAAATGCGACGAAATCGTGCACCTGCTCGAACCCGATCCCACTCGCCTTCATCTTTCGATGAAGTGAATAGAGGTGCTTGCGCCGTCCGCTGACTTGCACGGAGAACCCTCGGGTGACCAGCATCTTCTTGAGCTTCGTGGTGACCTCCGACATGTGGCTGTCGGTGTTCTTGGACACCGCCCGCACCTGCTCCTCGAGTAAGCCGTAAGCATCGGGCTCGAGAAACCGGAAGCTCAGGTCCTCGAGCTCGGCCTTGAGCCACTGAATGCCAAGCCTCCCTGCCAAAGGCGCGTAGATCTCGATTGTCTCGCGGGCTATGCGCTCTTGCGCCGCCTCGGTCATGTGGTCCAGCGTCCTCATGTTGTCGAGGCGGTCGGCGAGCTTCACGAGCAAGACGCGAATGTCGCGGGCCATCGCAACCAGCATCTTGCGGAAGCTCTCCGCTTGGCGGTCCTCGCGTGAAGCGAAGTTCACCTTGCCGAGCTTGGTGACCCCATCGACGAGAAACGCGACCTCGTCGCCGAACACGGTCTCGATATCCGAGACACTCGCTGCGCAATCTTCGACGACGTCGTGCAGCAAGGCCGCGCAGACGCTCGATGCATCGAGCCGCATGTCGGCGATGATGTCCGCGACGGAAACCGGGTGGATGAAATACGCGTCGCCCGACTTGCGCTGTTGCCCGTCGTGCATGCGAGACGCATACACGTAGGCCTTGTTGATCAGATCGGTATCCGCTCGGGGATGGTATCCCTTCACCTTTTCAAGAATATTGGTCAGGCGGACCATGGCGGTACACTTCGGGCAGTTAGCAATTTAACACCGTCTCCAATTGGTGCCAAGGTTCTGACCTTCTTCCGATCTCCTCGAACGCCCGCATCGTGACGAACTTCAAATTCAATATAGTGTCGTTGTCTACCCGCCGCCGCGTTGCAACCCTCGTAGCGGTGATTGGGCTGGTGTTCGTCGCGAGCAGGCTGGCCAACCTATGGCCGCGAGACGTCGAGCTCGTCTACGAGGTGGGACCCGAGGTCAGGGAGGTCGATGTCGACTATCTTCAGGCAGGCGAGGCGGTAAGCAGTGTGCGATTCGGCCAATCTACCATGAAAGCCGGCGTTATTAGGCATCTCGTTCGGCTGCAGCCAGGGGAGTATGAGGTTCATATCACCCTCTACGGACAGGACCGATCGGCGACCGAGCAGCTCAGGGGGCTCTCCGTGCCAGCGGCTCGGGCGACCCGCATCGATTTGAAGGCCGCGACCGGATCGTCCGAGTAAAGAGGTGGGCGAGGAATCCGAGAGGGGGCGACGAAGGCTCATGGCCCTGGGCGGAGCCATCATAGGAACGGTCGCGATGACCCTCTGGATGGCGAATCGCGAGCCCTTCTGGTTGGGACCGCTTTGGGGGGCGATTATCGTCTTTCTCACCGCTACGGCATGGGTGGCCTACTTGGCCCCGATACCGCCAGGCCCTTGGATACCCTGGCGCAACACCGCGCTCGGAAAGCGACCCGACGAGTGTTTGTCGCCGACCGCCGCTTCGTGTCTTGCGGCGCTGTCCATTGGCGGAGGCGCGGCGATCGGCGGCTACGACGCAATGCCCGCAGCGATCCTAATCGCGATCCTTTGTCTCGCTCCGCCAGCCGTTCATCGACCCGGGCTCGCGGTGATCCTCCTCGTCGCGGCGATGTACCTGCCACTCCTCGGCGCGATGAGCCTCTGGGACCCTTGGGAAACGCACTACGGCGAGGTCGCACGGGAGATCCTCGCGCGCAACGATTGGATCAGTCTCTGGTGGGCGCAGGACAAGTGGTTCTGGTCGAAACCGGTGCTCTCGTTCTGGATGGAAGCATTGAGCATGGGCGCGCTCGGGGTCGACTTCATGCCGGACGCCAACCCTTCACACCCCGAGTGGGCGCTTCGGTTGCCGACAATCGTGATGGCGTTCGCTGCGCTCGTCGCGGTCTACCTGAGCGTGCGCCGCATCTTTGGAGCCCGCGCTGGAGCGTTGGCGACTTTGGTGACGGCGACGCTGCCCCAGTTCTTCTTCATCTCACATCAAGCGATCACCGACCTTCCGCTGGTGGCTGGGATCACCATTGCGGCGTGCTGTTTGGTCTTGGCGCTCGCCGAACCGCCGGAACGCGAGGCGCGAGTCTTCGAAATCGGCCCCTGGAAGATCTCGCTCCAGCACCTGTTGCTCTTCGCGCTGATCGCGCTGGTGCTGCCCCAAGCGATGTACCTGATTTCCCGGAACCTCTCCTTCGTGGACGGCCACGGCTTGGTGGCCCATCCCGACAGGTTTCTCTACGGCTCAGCGGGAAACGTCGACGTGCCCGGTAACCCGAATCCACGGGACCAGCTTCCGTCCGTTTCTGGCTTCTTCGGGCAGCCTTTTCTGCAAGGACTGGGCTGGCTCGGCGCGCTTGGTGCCCTGACCGCGCTCCTGCGGAAGGAACGACGCGCCCGCGTCCTCTACATGGGGGGCTTCTACCTGTTCTGTGCGATCGCGTTCATGGCGAAAGGCCTCCTCGGGATCGCGATCCCAGGCGCGGCCGCGCTGTTCTACCTGATCGCATCGCGCCGCTGGGCGCTCCTCGGCGAAGGACAGCTTCGGGTCTCGCTGGGCATCCTCATCGTCGGCGCGGTGAGCCTCCCATGGTATCTCGCGATGTACGTGCGCCACGGGAGCGCTTTTACCAACCGACTGTTCATCCACGATCACATCAACCGCTTGGCCGCAGGCGTGCACGGCGACAAGGGAACGATCGCGTACTTCGTGGCCCAGGCGGGTTACGCGATGTTTCCCTGGATTGCGTTCGCGCCCCTCGCCTTGATGGCATTCGTTCGGAACCGCGCCGATGCGATCCGGGACGATCGCGCCCAGACTACGCTCTTCCTAGGCATGTGGCTGCTGTCCTCTTTCGTTCTTTTCAGCGCGATGGTGACGAAGTTCCATCACTACATTCTCCCGTCGATCGTGCCCGCCGGGATTCTAATCGGCATCGCTCTCGCCGAGGTTTGGGGCCCGAAGCGGCCGCGGGCGACCGTGCTCGCCGGCAGCGCGGGCCTTTGCTTCGCGCTCGGGTTCGCGTGGCTGCTCGGTGATCCGCGCGGTGTCATCCCCGCGGACGCGGCGGAAATCGAGGACTGGATTCTGCAGCAGGCCGCGCCTGTTCGAGCGTACGCGCTATTGGCGGTAGGCGTGGTGTTCGCTGCGGTCGCGCGCCGCGACCTCGCGAACGCGGAGACTCGACTCTTGCCTCAAAAGTGGAGCTCTGCTGCGGGCGCGGCCATCGCGGTCGGCGCGTGCGCGGTCGCATTCGTGGGCCGGGACTTGAGTTGGGTGACGTCGGCCCGGCCGCAAGGCAACGAACGCTTGATCCACTTGTTCGTCTACAACTACGGGCGCGCTTGGCCGGAACACCTCGACTACCGCGCAATCCTCGGCGGCTTCGCGATCGCGGCGGTGGTCACCGCCGCTGCCGCGAGTATTCGACGCTGGAGAGCGGCGGCCGTTCGAGCTGCGGCGGGGGTGGCCGTCGCGTTCTGCGTCTGGGGCTTGAACGTCTACATGAGCGACCTCGCCGGCCATTGGGGTCTTCGCAATCTGGCTGCGCGCTACTATGAAGAGCGGGAGAGTCCGGAGGAGCCGCTGCTCGCTTGGCAGATGAACTGGAAGGGCGAGAACTTCTACACGGGCAACCGCGTCTATGCGTTCGCCGAGACCGACAACAAGCGCATCAAGAAGTGGATCGCCGACAACGAAGGGCGGCGGGTGTACGTCGTGCTCGAGCACAAGCGATTGTCCCGCTTCGAGAAGCTGGTCCCGGGCCGGACGGTCCGCGCGCTGTCTACTCGGCGCGACAACAACAAGTTCGTGCTGGTGACCCTTGAGATCTGATCGGAAAACCGATTAGAATCCGAGTGCTTGTAGGTTTCGGACGTACTGAACACCAAAAACTGGACCGATTTTCAGTACTGAGCGATCCTCCAGATCTGATGCACAAAAATCAAGAACAACTCGCTTGGCGCCTCTTGGAGACGCTGTATGAGCTCGGGCGAGCGGATGTCGCGGCGACCCCTGAAGTGCTCACCACTTGGCTCGATGTTTCTGAGGCCCGGGTTCAGGAGCTGCTCGGCCGGCTGGACATGCAAGGATTGGTCGATGCGAGCCGATGTCGTCTCTCGATGCGCGGCTTGGTGCTCGCGGTCTCGATGCACGGCGCTCAGAAACTCTCTCGCCAGTCTGCCGCTGCGTGACCTGCCTTGACAGGGTGAAAGCCAACCGGTATCTCGCCCCATTCTTTCGCGGAAGTGGCGGAATTGGCAGACGCGCATGATTCAGGTTCATGTGTCCGCAAGGACGTGGAGGTTCGAGTCCTCTCTTCCGCACTGAGCTC
>Ga0111160_1156_pt1 | contig 9600 bp, 7 predicted proteins | sample DeeMarSeWOR28_12_FD_80265 | JGI IMG/M metagenome (GOLD analysis project Ga0111160, IMG submission 80265) | Myxococcales bacterium SG8_38_1
GCCGCGCGTCGGCGAGCGAGTGATACTCGTGCTGCGAAGAGATGTCTGCCAGGCCTTTGGTGACCTCGCGAAGCTGCGCGAGGGTCGCGAGCCGCCCGTTGATGTAGGCCCGCGTCCGGCCGCTCGTACTCACTACGCGGCGGACCAGCAGCTCCCCGTCGGTTTCGATACCCTGATCATGAAGGGCACGGAGTGCCTCCGAGTCGTCACTCAGATCGAAGAGCGCCTCGACTTCGGCGGCCTCGGCATCGGTCCGGACGACTTCGGGCCGCCCTCTCGCGCCGAGCACCAGTTGCAGGGCAGGGCGTCGACGAGAATCGACTTCCCAGCGCCGGTTTCACCCGTGACGATGTTGAGCCCAGCGTCGAGCTCGACTTCGAGGGCTTCGATGATGGCGAAGCTCCGGACGCGCAGGCACGTCAGCACCGCGCAGCTCTAGCACAGGCGTTGCGTGGGCGCTGCACAAGCGCTAGCAATCGCGTTGGATGTCCTCGTCAGCCGAAATTCGCGAATCGTTTCTTCGCTTCTTTGCCGAGCGCGAGCACGAACGCGTCGCCTCCGGGCCACTGGTCCCGCCGAATGACCCAACGCTGATGTTCGCAAATGCGGGCATGGTGCAGTTCAAGGACGTCTTCACCGGTAAGGAAGAGCGGCCGTATTCGCGCGCGACCTCGTCGCAAAAGTGCATACGCATCAGTGGAAAGCACAATGACCTCGAGAACGTTGGCGTGACTGCGCGTCACCACACGTTCTTCGAGATGCTCGGCAACTTCTCGTTCGGCAACTACTTCAAGCGCGACGCGATCCAATTCGCGTGGGACTATTTCATTGGCACTCTCGGCCTCGAGCCCGAACGGCTGGTCGTGACCGTATTCGGCGGGGAAGAAGGGCTAGCCCCGGCGGATGACGAAGCGGCCGCCATATGGAAAGACGTCACCGGTTTTTCCGACGAGCGCATCATTCGCTGCGGCGCGAAAGACAACTTCTGGCAAATGGGTGACACCGGGCCCTGTGGTCCGTGCTCCGAGATCCACTACTGCTTGGGCCTAGATGACATCGACCCACGCACCTTTGGAGACGAGCCCGCGGCGGACGGTCGAGGTTGGTTCGAGCTCTGGAACCTGGTGTTCATGCAGTTCGAGCGCCACGGCGACGGCCGCATGGAATCGCTCCCCGCGCCTTCGATCGACACGGGCGCCGGCCTCGAGCGCATCGCCGTCGTCAAACAGGGTGTTCTCAGCAACTACGACACCGATCTCCTGCGCCCGATCGTCGATCTCGCGTCGGAGATTTCCGGCAAGCGCTACGGGGCAAGCCAGGCCGATGACGACATCAGCATGCGCGTCATCGCCGACCACGCACGAACCACCGCGTTCCTGATCTCGGAGGGGATTTTTCCCGACAAAGACGGGCGGGCGTACGTTCTGCGCCGCGTCATGCGTCGCGCGATTCGCCACGGGCACCGCCTTGGCATCGCCGAGCCCTTCTTGCACCACTGCGCCCTACAGGTCGTAGACAAAATGGGCGACGTCTATCCGCAGCTTGGGGAGCGTCGCGCGCTCATCGAGGAGATCACGCTGCAGGAGGAAGAGCGCTTCCGCCGTACGCTCGATCGGGGCCTCCAGATGATCGCGGACAACGAAGAGTGGGTCGATGAAGGGGGCACCCGCTCTCTTCCGGGCGACGTCGCGTTCAAACTGTACGATACGTACGGCTTCCCACTCGACCTTCAAGAAGTGATCGGCCGCGAGCAGGGCTTCGAGATCGACCAGGGAGGCTTCGACCAACAGCTCGAGCAAGCGCGCGAGCGGAGCCGCGGATCGAAGGTCGGCAGTACGGCTGTCGCAGACGTCTATCCGACGCTCGCGCAAGAGATCGGCACCATCGAATTTCTCGGTTACGACGCCGAGCGCGCGAAGAGCGAGGTGTTGGCCTTGTTGTCCGACGGTGCTCGGGTCGACTCCCTATCCGAAGGCGATGCAGGTGAATTGGTCACCCGCGCGACGCCGTTCTACCCGGAGCAGGGTGGTCAGGTCGGCGACCGCGGGATCATCGAGGTGGCGGGCGCAAGCTTCGAGGTGGAGGACACGCAGAAGCCGGTTGAAGGCTTGATCGTGCATCGGGGCAGAGTGGCCTCCGGGTCGATTACGACGGGCTCGAAGGCCGACTTGAGCGTCGACCACGAGCTCCGTGGCGCCACCCGGCGCAACCACAGCGCGACCCATCTGTTGCATTGGGCGCTCCGACAGGTCGTAGGCGAGACGGCCGCTCAGAAGGGCTCTCTCGTCGGCCCAGATCGCTTGCGTTTCGACTACAGCGGCACCCGCCCCCTCGAATCATCGGAGCTCGCTCGGATTGAAGACCTCGTGAATTCACGCGTGCTCGAGAACACGGAGATTACGACCGAAGCGCTGCCGATGGACGAGGCCAAGCGCCGCGGCGCGATCGGTATTTTCGAGGAGAAGTACGGTGAGGTCGTCCGCATGCTCACGATCGGGCCGTCCCTCGAGCTTTGCGGCGGGACGCACGCCTATCGAACCGGCGACATCGGCCTCTTCAAGGTGCTTTCCGAGACCGGCCTTGCCGCCGGCGTTCGCCGCATCGAGGCGACGACCGGCCTCAATGCCCTCAGGCACCTGCGAAGCGTCGAATCGGAGGTTTCGAGTACTGCGGCTCTGCTCAAGGCACCCGCACAGCAGCTCCACGACCGAGTCGAGCGTCTGCTCGAGCAGCAAAAGGAATTCCAGCGCGAGATCGAACGTCTCAAGCGCTCGATCATGTCAGGCGACAGCGCTGACCTGTCAGCCGATGCCCGCGAGGTCGATGGCGCTCGCGTGCTCGGGGCCACCGTCGACATCGGCGATGCGGGCGCGCTGCGCGAGATGGCCGATCAGTTGCGGGACAAGCTCGCGCCAGCCGTAATCCTGCTCGGTTCGCCGAGCAAAGATGGCAAGAAGGCCATGCTCGTCTGCAGCGTGTCCAAGGCCCTCACCGATCGCTTCCGGGCCGGCGACATCGTCAAGGTGGCGGCGTCCGTCGTTGGCGGCAATGGCGGGGGTCGGCCCGATTTCGCGCAGGCGGGAGGGCCAGACCCAAGCAAGCTCGTCGAGGCCGTTGGCAAAGTCTACGAGCTCGTAGGAGCCGCATAAGTGTCCGCGAAGTCCCGCACGATCGGGGCGGTGCTCAACGCGTACTTGAGCTCACGTCCCGCGAAGCACGCCATCTACAACGTCGGTCGCGTGTTGAGCGGTGGTCGCCGGCGCGCGCGGCTGTATTACCGGGCTGACGATCCCTACAGTCACTTGCTGGCCCAGGTCGCGCCACGATTGACGGCCGAGTACGGAGTCACGGTCGAGATCGTTCCCGTCGCTCCGCCGGGGCTGTCGGCCAACCCCGCGCCGGAGATGCTTCTCCACCACGCGATGCGCGACGCCGCAATCCTCGCAGAACGCCACGGTCTGAGCTTTCCGAGCGATGCATCACCTCCGCCAGAAGACCGCGTCCGGCGCGCGCACGCGGTGTTGCTAGAGCCTCGATCTCCGGACGAGCAGGTGCAAATCGCAATCGAGCTCGGCGAGGCGGTTTGGCGCGATGACGGCCAGGCCATGGCGGGCATCGTCGAACGCTACGGTGGCCTATCTGGCGAGTCCGTGTGGCCTGCCCTCGAGGCCAACTACGACGCTCTCGAACGAGCAGGGCACTATCAACCCGGCATGCTGCACTACGGGGGAGACTGGTACTGGGGCATCGACAGGCTCTGCCATCTCGAGACCAGGCTTCAGCGTGAAGGGCTCGAAGGCTCACTTCGGCTGTTGGCCGAACCGTCTTCTCACCTGGCGTCGGCGATCCCGTTGCCTCCCAAGGAGCCGCTGCAGCTCGATCTGTTCTTTTCGTTTCGCAGCCCATACTCCTACGTCGTTCTTCCGCAGCTCATCGCACTTCGGGACCGCTACGGCGTCGACGTGCGGGTGCGACCGGTGCTCCCAATGGTCATGCGCGGCCTCGAGGTCCCGAAGACCAAGCGCCTCTACATCGCACTCGACACCAAGCGGGAGGCCGATCGCCTTGGCATTCCTTTCGGTCATGTCTGCGATCCCTTGGGGAGGGGCATCGGCTATTGCATGGCTCTGTTCTTCCAGTGCATCGAGGGGAGCGCTGACGAGCTCGAGCGCGTGCACTCGATTGCAAAGGGCATTTGGGCCGAGGCGCGCGACGTCGCCCATCTTCCCGACCTGATCCATCTTGCGGGCCGCGCTGGCATCGCCGAGGCCGATGTCCGGGGGGCGATCGAAGACGGCACCTGGAAGGAAAAGGCCCAGGCGAACCGAGACACGCTCAGCGCGCTCGGGCTTTGGGGGGTGCCGTCCTTGCAAATCGGGGGTTACGCCACCTGGGGGCAGGACCGGATTGCCCTCCTGGAGGCCGAAATCGCCCGCCTTTCCGAGTCTGACTGAGCTGGTTTTCGGCCGAAAGACTTTACGAGACTCCGTTTTCCTGTGACATTGATTACGTGAGCACTCCTGAAGAGAAGCTGGCTGGGGTGGACCAGGCTCTCGCGGAGCTCGGGAAGAGCGACGAAGAGATCTCCGACGTGCGCAACCGCTTTGCCGGTCGCGAGCCCGCGGACTTGCAGGCGGTCGACTCGGAGCTTGGCGCCCTCTCGGAAGGGATCGCCGTCGAGCTCCCCTCTGCCAACGTTCATACGGCGGAGACGCGCGTGCCCGAAGCGGCGGATGCGGATGCGGATTGGGACGACGAGGTGACCGAGGTCGAGATCATCGACGAGTCTGACTTCGTCCTGCTGGTGGACGAGGACGACCTCGAAGAGCTCGAGAAGGTGGGCGAGGACGACGCCATGAAGACGGCGCCGCCCGCTATTCCGCAAGAAGCCGGAGAAGAGGACGACGGCTTCTTCAAGAAGCTGTTCAGCGGCCGCCGAAGCCGCCCGCCGCAGCAGTAGACGCGCTGCTCGCTAGAAATAAAACGTCCCGCCGAAAGTGACGATTGCTCCAGCGGACGTGTCGGTACTTTGCACCCCGTCGAAAAACTCGGGGCGAGGGTCGTTATCGACACGATGGCGTACGACGCCCCGAACGTCCGCGTTGAGAGCGAACGCTGGCGCCAGTCGAAGCTCGACGCCGAACCCAGCTTGGCCGCCGATATGCGTCATGCGACGAACCCCGGTGATCGTGTCGACCCGGCCGAACGATGCGCCCGGACCCAGCAAGAAGTAGAATTGGAACTTGTGCTGGGGGTTGAGGAAGAACAGCAGATTAGCCGTCAGCGGTATCTCGGTCCGGTAGAAGCCTTGGTAGCCGTGACCCGCGAAGTACCCCGACCCCAGATCGATTCCGATATGCTCTTTCGGCCGAAAACGGAGCGCGCCGTTGAAACCACCCATCGAAACCTGGGGGCCGAAGGTGCCGCCGACGTCGAAGTGTAGGCCGAGCTTTCGGTCTTGCTTCTTCGGGGGCGGAGGGGGCGGGTTCGTTGCCTTATGCTTGACCACGACCATCGTCGGCGGCTTCGTCTTGACGACCACTTGATCACTGTCGTTGTTTCTGGGGACGACCACGACGTCGGCGCGCGCGGCCTCGGCGCTCGTCAGCAGGAAGGTGGCGGCGATGACTGGAGGGAGAAGTATTCGGAGCATTGGGACCTCTCGTGTTCTACGAGCCGGCCCGCTCTAAGATTCAACGCTGTCGATTCGACCCCGCAATATGGGTAGTTTCGCCTGGTTCTAGCGCGTCATCGAACCGATCGGCGGTCCTCGAGGGCTCGGCCGAGGGTCACTTGGTCGGTGAACTCGAGCTCGCCGCCGTGAGGCACGCCCGCGGCGATGCGTGAGACTTTCACAGGCATCGCGCCAAGGCTATCGGCAACATAGAGCGCCGTCGCCTCCCCTTCGACGTTGAGGGGCGTTGCGATGATGATCTCCTTGACCCCTTCGTTGCTGATGCGCCGTTCGAGCGCATCGAGAGGGAGCTGGTCTGGGCCGACCCCGTCGAGTGGGGCTAGGAGGCCGTGGAGCACGTGGTACCGGCCGCGAAAGCTTCCGAGCGCCTCGAGCGCGATGAGGTCGGGTACTTTCGCCACGACGCAGACCACGCTCTCATCGCGGCGAGGATCCTGGCAGATCGCGCAGCGCGACTCCGCGCCATAGTTGCCGCAGAGCTCGCAACGCGTGACCTCGGCGTGAATGGTGCTCAACGCTTGTCCGAGCGCATGCGCGTACTGGGCGTCGCCTTCGAGTACGTAGAACGCAAGCCGCGCCGCCGTGCGCTGACCGACCCCCGGAAGCCTCGAAAGGAGCGCAATCAACGACGCGATCGGGTCGTTGGGCGCCATCGGCTAGCCGACCCCCGGAATCGAAAGGCCGCCGGTGATCTTTTCAATCTCCGCGTCGACACGCTCACGCGCTTTCGTGAGGGCGGCGTTGGCCGCAGCCACGACCAGATCCTGCACCATCTCCATGTCCTCTTGCTGCAGAAGCTCTGGGTCGATTTTGATCTCGGTGAGCTCGGGCACGCCGTTGGCGATGGCGATGACTTTGTCGTTACCCGCGCTCGCTTCGAAGGTTTGTGCGTTGAGCTCCTCACGACGTTGTTCGACCTTGCGCTGGATGCGCCCCGCCTGGCGCATCAACTCACCCATTCCGCCACGAAAGCTCATTTCTTCCCTCTCACTCTGCTTCGATGTGCACGTTTAGCTTGCCTGCCGACTCGGGAAAGACGTCCATTGCGTCCCGAACGCGCGGATGGTTGAGCGCCTCTTTGCGTTTGGCCTCGAGCTCGGCCTCTTTACGCTGCGCCGCCACCGCCGCCACGGTCCGGGTCGCCCCCTCGCTCTCGTCGAATCGAATCTCTACTTGAGGGCGTGTGCCGAGCTGCTGCTCCGCAACCCGCTCGATGGCAGCGATGGATTCGGGCGACTGCGCTTGCCGGCCGTAGAACGAGCCGTGCTTGAACGACAGAACGATTCGCTCGGGGCCGACAGTCTTCGGGACGCCATGCTCGAGCACGGCCGCCAACGCGGGCTGCTCTTGCTCGAGACGGCCCACCATCTCTTCCCACTCTTGAAGTGCGGCGCGGCGGATCGGAGTGAGGACTTCACCGCTGCTCGTCTGAAAACCGCCGGAGTGTTTGGTCGCCGGCATGATCGGCTGGCTGGGATCTAGGAGCTTTGCCTCGGGCTTCGGCTCGGGAGCAGGCTTGGGCTCAGCCTTGGGTTCAGCCTTGGGTTCAGCCTTGGCCTCCGCCTTCTCCGCCTTGGGGCTTGGCCGGGACGGCGCAGGCTTCGATTTGGGGGCGCGCGGACGGGAGCCACCCGAGGAACCACCGGTCGCGCCTGACTGCCCCTGTAGCGCGTCGAGCCGTGCGAGCAGCTCAGACACGGACTGAAGCGGTGGACGTGTCGCGACGCGCACGAGCCCCATCTCGAGCATCAACTTCGGGTTCGGGCTGTGCGCCATCTCGTCCATCACCAACGACGTGGCGCGAAACGCACGCTGGAGCTCGAGGATGTCGATTCCGTCGATCAGCGCCTCGGCGCTTTGCCGCTCCTCAGGCACCCACTCGGCCGGGTCGCCGGCGCCGAGCTTGAGCACGACCAGATCGCGCATGAGCTCGAGCAATTGGCGCGCGAAATGTTGCATGTCGACGCTCTTGTCGGCGAGGCCGTCCACCGCATGGACCACACCTGCTCCGTCGCCTTCGAGGACCGCGCGGGCGACCTCGTAGAGGGCTTCCCGGGCGGCTATGCCGAGGCTCGCGGCGACGGTGTCCGCAGTGATGCGTTCATCGGAGATGGCGACGAGCTGGTCGAGGAGTGTGAGCGCGTCACGCATCGAGCCGGCCGCCTCGCGTGCGACGACCGAGATTGCCTCCTCGTCGGCCGACAGCCCTTCGGCGTCGAGGATTGACCCCACACGCTCGGCGATGAGTCGGTGCGGAATGAGCCGGAAGTCGTACTGCTGGCAGCGCGAGCGGATGGTCACCGGGACCTTATGGCTCTCAGTGGTTGCGAAGATGAACTTCACGTGGTCGGGCGGCTCTTCCAGTGTCTTCAAGAACGCATTGAACGCGCCCGTCGACAGCATGTGCACCTCGTCGACGATGACGATCTTGTAGCGGTCGCGCTGTGGTCGGTAGGGCAGGGACTCCTGGAGACGGCGCACGTCCTCGACGCTGTTGTTCGAAGCGCCGTCGATCTCCTGCACGTCCACGTCGATGCCGGCGGTGATGTCGGTGCAGGGGCTACACTCGTTGCAGGGAGTGGGCGTCGGCCCGTTTTCACAGTTGAGCGCCTTGGCGAGCAAGCGCGCCGTAGTCGTCTTGCCAACCCCACGAACGCCCGTGAAGAGGAACGCATGCGCGACGCGGTCGGCCTCGATGGCGTTGCTGAGCGTGCGGGCGACGTGCTCCTGACCGACGAGGTCGCCGAAGCTCTGAGGCCGATATTTTCTCGCGAGAACGGTGTACGCCATCGGGCGAGCGAGCCTATCACGGCTCAGGAGTCGGTGCAGCCGCGCTCACTCGATGGCGTCCGAGGGCTCTTCCTCTTCGAAGTCGTCCTCTTCGAAGTCGTCCTCTTCGAGGTCGTCCTCTTCGAGGTCCTCTTCTTCTTCCTCGTCGTCGTCGGCCTCCATGGCCTCCCGCATCATTTCTTCCATGGTCGGCATTCCGCCACTGCCAGCATCGGCTTCACCGTCGCCATCTTCGTCGACCGCCGCGTTGGGATCGGCGCCCATGATCGCATTGCCGAGCCCGATCGAGACCTGTGGATACCAGGTGACGATACCGAGGCCGATCAACATCAGACCCACGAAAGGCGCCACGCTGCGTATGACGTGACCCAAACCCTTCTCATAAAGCGCGCTCGCGACGAAGAGGTTGAGGCCGACCGGCGGGGTGAGGTAACCGATCTCGAGGTTGACTATGAAGATGATGCCGAAGTGCATCGGGTCGACACCCATCGAGGCTGCAATGGGCGCGAGCAACGGCACGAAGACGAACATCGCGCTGAGGATGTCCATCATCATTCCGACGGCTAGAAGGATGAGGTTCAGCAAGACGAGGAACTGCCAGTACTCGAGGTCCTTGCTCTGAATCCACTCGACCATGAGGGCCGGGATCTCTTCCTTCTCGAGGAACTCCCCGAGGGCGAGCGCCATGACCATGATGACCAGGAACGACCCGAGGAACACACCGGTCTCTCCGAAAATGCCAGGGATGGCCTTCAACTTGAGCGCTCGGTGCAGCCAGACCTCGACCACCACCGCATAGGCGACCGAGACGGCGGATGCTTCGACGGCGTTGAAGATACCGCCGTAAATGCCGCCGAGGATGAGAATGGGGAACATCAATGCCCAGAAACCGTCTCGCGTGGCCGCTGCCAGCTTCTTGAACCTGAACTGCTCGGTCGGGACCTTGTCGGTGATGCCCTGATAGAACGAATAGCCGATCAGGATCGAGCCCATCACGAGGCCGGGACCAAATCCCGAAGCAAACAGACGCTCGACCTCGATCACCGCGGTCTGGTTCACGATCGGGTAGACGATCATCGGGATCGAGGGCGGGATCAGAATGCCGAGCGAGCCTG
>Ga0111160_1155_pt1 | contig 9487 bp, 8 predicted proteins | sample DeeMarSeWOR28_12_FD_80265 | JGI IMG/M metagenome (GOLD analysis project Ga0111160, IMG submission 80265) | Myxococcales bacterium SG8_38_1
TTCTGGGTTCTCGAGGATGGATTCGAAAGCTCTATCCACAACCGCGACGAACTCGATGCCGAGGCCGCGACGCTTTTGCTCGTACCACGTTGCTGCCGACTGAAGCTCAGCTTCCGCTCCAGGCAATACGCGAAGCGTTCGCTTCACCGTCCGAGTCGGCTGAGCACGCGCGCGCGGACTTCGCTCCATTCGGGGGCAGGTTCGCCCCTGTCACGAGCGGCTTCCATGCGACGATCGAGCTCCGCCAGCCAGGCAGACTCCCAGTCGCCGTCCGGTGGCCCATCGACGCTCGCGATGAGCTCTGCGGCGAGCGCCAACCGCTCGTCCTCGGGGAGGGCGCTGGCCGCTTTGAGAAGCTCCTTGGCCGCGTCGGTCATCGACGATGAGTGTAGCACGGGCGCGATCATGATGCGTTTTCGGCCGGAACCGCGGAAAGTTTCGTATTTTTGAGCTTCGCCGCGAACAAGATCAGCCCGTAAGTCTTCGGAGCTCCTCCCACGCTTCGATGAAAGCGGACAATTCGTTCCAACTTCGCGTCGTTGGGGTCACTCAGAAAGCCCGGTCTTCGGACCGGGCTTTCTTCGTTGCCGCCAGAATGACCGGGACACCATCCAGGTTGGCGTCCATCACCGAAGGCCCCGGTGCTCAGCCTGGGCCGGGTGGTTTGTAGATCGCAGGCTTACAGTCCACGGTCCGATGTGCCGTGCGCTCAAGGACAGAGGCCGATGCCTCGATACAGAGCCACTAGCGCCGCTACACGCTCGCGGAGCGCGCGTGTCTCTGGAAACAGGTCGCCGCTGTTGGCCGCGTCGAGGACGCCCTGCAGCTCGGGATCGGTTCGAAAGTCCTCCCACGGTTGGTCGAAGTCGATGGTTACGTTCTCGAACAACGCTGCGACCTCGGAGCGAACATCGAGCGTGCCCTCCGGATCCCCGTCGGCGTCTAGCGTCTGCAGAAGCACCGCCACATTGTGCACGATTCGAAATGCGCTTCCGTCATCGGGAAAGCTGGCGCTGACATCGCAACCACCGATCGCCTCTTCGGCGACCCCCGCGAGGTCAAACGGAGTGAGCCGCTCTTTGGCAGCGGCCTCCCCAAGGTCGGTGCCGCCTAGAGAAAACGAAACCGTGGCGCCCTCGATGAAGAGGAAACGGCCCGGATCGTCGTTCTCACCAGTGACCCCGGTCCTGATGACTTCTCCATCTAGTCTCGTTTCGTAGTCGATGCCGGAAACGAGGCTGTCGTAGTAGTAGCCGGTGCTGTAGCAAACCGTGCCGTATGCGCCGTAGGCGCACTCCGTGGCACATCCTGGGATAGCGGCGGACACCGCGAGTACGCACAACGCTAGAAACCTCAGCTGATTCATGTAATTTACTCCCTGTAGGGCGGGGTCTTAGCCCCTATCGAGCCCGATGTCCCGAACCCCGTCAAAGACGTGCTTCACGTAGGACCGGTCGGCTCTGTCGCGAGTTTCGTGTACTCAGCCTCGCATCCGACAACATCGCGCCGCGAGTATCCGCAGCCCCTCCCATTGTTCAATAAGGGCGGAGATTTCTTTCCAACTTCGCATCGTTGGGGTCACCAGGTCGCGGCTCGCCATCAGGTATTCTCGAACATGGCTTCGAAGGCGGCGACCATTTCTTCCTCTGCGACCTCTCGAAGGCGGGTGGCGATGATCCAGTGGTGCCCAAAGGGGTCACGCACGCGTCGGGCTCGGTCGCCATAGAATCGATCCGCGAGCATCAGGCGGGTACCCTCCATCTCGATCTCCGCATTCATGCAGGTTCCGTCTGGCGCCACCAAGCGCGCGCGGACCTCTTTCGCGCCGAACACGGGCTCGTACGAAGCGATGACCTCTGCGGTGTTCCTCACCTGTAGGTATGGGGTGATGCCTCGCATTTCGTTCGCTTCGACGCTCGACTTCGATGTCGGCCAAGCCCTCATGAGCAGAGTGAAGACGCGACATCACCGCATCGATAGGAAGGGTGTGCCACAGGGGGGAGACTTCGTCGGGTGATGTGTTCATCTCCGTGTTCGATTCCGTCCGACCTGAACTCTAGGCGTATTATGTCGAGACTGTGGCTTCAACAGACAACTCGCCTCGTTGGATTGCTAACCGCGTGGAGTACGGTGCGCAAGTGTTTCGAGGCCGATGGCAGCTGGGATCGCGATCGATGGGCTCGCCCGTGCTAGGTTGAGCCGTGCAGTGCCAGGCGGGCACCGAAGAGGCGATGGCATGAACGACAAGATCTTTCACAGCTCGCTCACTCGGATTACTGATTTCGAACGTGCTGGCTTCGACCCGCGACCCTTGCCCCGGGAGCACTGGGAGGCCGGAGACTACGTGGTCGGCACCGCCACGATTCCGCGGGGCGGTCTCTCGGCTGTTGAGCTGACGACTGGTCGAATGGTGCAGGCCGTCAATGGCGACATGGTGCTGGGCGCGCTCGGAGTACGTCACGCCACACTCGAGGCCGTCGGCTCCTGGGAGGCCGTGAGGGCCGATGGGCGCATGCATCTCCTCAGCGCGGGGGGCCTCCTCGGCCGACTCACGTCCGTTTCCGGCATGCTCGCATCGCCGATGCGAATCGAGTACGCCGGCCATGCAATGCGCAACGGCACGAAAGTCCGGATGCAGGATTTTGCGCAAGCGCCGACGAAGGCACAGTACTATCAAGTTCCGACGGTCGTCATCGTGGGAACTTCCATGTCCGCGGGCAAGACGACGTCTGCAAAAGTCATCGTTCGACAACTCAAACGTGCGGGCCATCGCGTCGTGGGCACGAAACTGAGCGGCGCAGGCCGCTTGAGGGACATCCTCGCAATGAAAGACGCGGGAGCCGATGCCGTTTTTGATTTCGTCGACGTGGGCCTCCCTTCATCGATTTTGGATGCCATCGAATTCCGGGAGAGACTCCAAGATCTGCTTGGTTTGATCGCAGAAGCCAAGCCAGATGTGGTTGTCGCCGAGCTGGGGGCATCTCCGCTCGAACCGTACAACGGCGACACGGCTCTCGAGCTGATTCAATCGACAGTTGCGATGACCGTCCTCTGCGCGTCCGACCCGTATGCGGTTCTCGGTGTGATGAGCGCATACCATATGATGCGTCCAGACCTGGTGGCCGGCGTCGCGACGAGCACCAGCGCCGGCGTGGAAGTCGTCGAGAAGCTGAGCGGTGCCAGGGCGCTCGACATTCTGGACCGGGCAAGCCTCCCCAAGCTGCGTGAGCTCTTGGCGGATGCCCTCGCTTGAGAGACGCGATGTCTCGATCGGCCAGCGCACGTTCGCCGTCTCGGGCGGGTCAAGATCATGCGGCCCCCCGAAGCCCCTCCCAATCTGAAATGAAAGCGGAAAACTGGTTCCAACTTGGCATCGCTGGGGTCACCAGCATCGAAGCCCGGTTTCAGCCGGGCTCTGTCCTTGAAGCGGGATCCTCGAATCGAGGGCCGCGCTCATGGGTCACCAAGGTCGACAGCTTGTGCGACAAGCATGCTTTGCGGTCCGGTCCTGGTGCTCAGGGAGACGACTCCGTTGTGGGCGCCGTGGCCGGTGAGCTGTCCCCCGCCAAGGTCGGTGCCGACGAAAACCTCACGTAGCCGCGATAAGTCCCAATGAAGATGCTGTTCCTCGGACCGAACGAGAAGGTGCCCCAAATGTTGTTGAACACCTTGCGCCCATAGTCTTTCTTGCCGAGGGTCTTCTTGGCCACGATGCCCGAGACGTTGTCTTGGAAATCATCGCCCTCGAAGTACGCTTTGATACTGAAGACAGGCCAGCCACTGCGGAAGTCGATGGCGGTGAGCTGCCAGTCGTTATGGGTCTCCTCGTCTTCGTCGACGTCACGTTGATAGACGTAGAAGAGACCGTGCGCTGTCGAAAGCTTGGGTGTAGCCGTCTTTCCGTCGAAGTGTCCAACTGCCGGCCAGCCCTCCACCTTCCTATAGCTGTCCTTCTCCGCGTCGTAGTCGTATCGCTCGATGCCGCCTGCCGTCGGGTTTTCGATGAACGGATCGACGTAGCCGTACGTGTTGCCCACGATCAGATGATCTTTGTATGCCACCACCGAGTTCTCGACTGCGCCCGCGCCCTCCTCGAACAGAGGGAGCTTGCTGACCAGTGTCCCATCTTGTTGACGAAATACGTTGAGATTCACCCGACCAGGGGCATTGTCTACGATTGCGACGAAGCGCTCGTCGACCAAGGTCGGCGTCGTGCCGCTTCCGTTGTTCAGGTGGCCTGGTTTGACTTTGCGATCGTTGTCGTAAAACAGATGTCCTTGCTTGTAGGTCTGCTTCCAGTTGGGGTTGAGCTCGATGTGCCGCGTCTTTTCATTGAACCACAGCTTGTAGAGACCGACGTTCGTCACGATGTAGACGCCGTCGGGGCCAACCGTGAACGAGTTCTGGATCTGCTCGAAGGGCTCGTTCTCGATGACGACCTCGCCGAAGATCGCATTGCCCTCGCGACGCAGCTCAGCCAGATGCTCGACTAGGGTCCCCTCAGCATCATACTTGTCTAGCTTGGCGAGCCACTCCTCCCCGCCGGGTGGCGTGCCATCGGGGTAAAAGTGGCGAAGCTTGTCCGCGAACGCGAATCGAATGATGGCCGTGGCATAGACCGGGGGGCATTTTCCATCCCCCTTGGGATGGAACATGCCGACAACGCCGAATTTCGAAGTGAACCAGATGCGTCCGTCGGCGTCGGGCATGATGGCCGTCAAGTGATTGTCGGGGCGTTCCATCGCGTCATCAACCCAACTGCCCGCTTCGATTTCGCGACCGAGATCGATCATGACCATGTTTTCGCGGTCGACACGGTGGTCCCGAATTGGGATGCGGACGACCGTGTTGTCCGCACCCGGAACATAGACATCGCCCTTCGCGTCCAGATACGAGTAGGCCCCTCCGGAGGTGTCTCGAAACATCGCCATGCGCGCGGACTTCTTCGCGAGCTCGAGCGCTTTGCTTCCGCGCCCCGGAAGCGCGACATAGTCGAGCATGCGCGCCTGCTCGCCGCTGATGTCGACGATCAGCAACATCGCCGAGTCGCGACCAAACGAAATCGTGATGACGGTGTGGTCATCGAGGAAGGTGTAGAACGGCGCCATCCCCGAGAGCTTCGTTCCCTTTTCGAGCACGTGAAAGTACTCGGCTTTTACCTCGTTTGGAATTGGACCGGACTCTTTGCTCACGTCGGTGGCAAAGCTGTCTTCGTGCATGGTCGCTGCGTAACGACTCGATAGGTGCGGATGCATCCAATGGTCGGGCACTGGAAGGGGCTCGGGAAGAGTCTTGCCATGGCGAGACGTCCACTCGTCCCACCACTTCGTTTCGACTGTCGCCTGCTGGCTCATGTACTCGAACTTCTTGTCTTTGGTGGTGTACTGGTAACAGCCCGCGCCCATCCCACCGACTTCGGACCCTCTTTTGGTTTTGCTCTTGGCGCACCCAGCGCCCAAGGGGAACATGAGAAGCGCAACAACGAGCAGCGATAACGGCTTATGTGACACGTAGGACCCCTCCCTCTGACTCCCGCGAAGTGGGAACAGGAACTCTGCCTCAAGTCCCCGTGGGCCAGCCGCGACCCTACCCACAAACCGGGAAAACGAGCGTGCAGGATAGCCGAGTTGTCCCCTGCGCGATATGGTTTCCCGTCTCGTAGATGCCGCGCAGCGAATCCGCTGGCGCCCTCACCAATTTGTTCGGCTCCACCCGCGCAGCCTGGCAAAAGTCTATCGGGCTATCCTGCCGCCCTGTACCCTAGAGCAGCGAATGAACATGAACACACAGCACTTTGGGGAATGACGGGATTGAGATGAACTTCGAATACTCCGAAAAGGCCAAGTCTTATCTCGAACGGATCAACGCGTTCATGGATGAGCATGTCTATCCGAACGAAGAAGAGCTCCATCGGCAGCTTGGAGAAGGCGAAACGCGCTGGCGGACGCCGCCCATCGTGCAACAGCTGCGTGCTCGGGCACGCCGGCAGGGCCTCTGGAATTTGTTCTTGCCAGAGAGCGAGCTCGGGGCCGGTTTGAGCAATCTCGATTATGCGCCGCTCGCTGAGGTCATGGGTCGGTCGGTGTTTCTCGCTCCGCACGTGTTCAACTGCAATGCGCCGGATACCGGCAACATGGAGGTGTTGGCTCGCTATGGAACAGCGGAGCAGCAAGAACGCTGGTTGAAACCACTTTTGAATGCCGAGATTCGCTCGGCCTTTGCCATGACCGAGCCCGCAGTGGCTTCCTCGGATGCGCGCAATATCGAGTGTTCCATCCGTCGCGACGGTGATGAGTACCTGATCAATGGTCGCAAGTGGTGGACGTCGAACGCCATGAACGAGGACTGCGCGATCTTCATCGTCATGGGCAAAACCGACCCCGAGGGGCCGCCATACCAGCAGCAATCGATGATTCTCGTGGAGCGCGACCGGCCGGGCGTCACCATCGAACGCCACCTTTCGGTGTTCGGCTTCGACGATGCGCCCGAAGGGCACGCGGAAATGACCTTCGAAAACGTGCGGGTGCCCGTCTCGAACATCTTGCTCGGGGAAGGGCGGGGCTTCGAAATCGCCCAAGGCCGTCTCGGACCGGGACGCATTCACCACTGCATGCGAACCATCGGGGTTGCTGAGCGCGCGCTCGAAATCATGTGCACGCGTTTGCTCGGCCGGGTTGCCTTCGGAAAGCCGATTGCAGATCAAAGCGTATGGCATGAACGTATCGCGGAGGCACGCATGAATATCGAGATGTGCCGGCTGTTGACCTTGAAAGCCGCCTTCATGATGGACACGGTCGGCAACAAGGAGGCTCGAGCGGAAATCGCCATGATCAAGGTGGCGGCCCCAACTCGGGCGCTACAAATCATCGATCACGCGATTCAGGCCCATGGTGGAGGCGGTGTCACCCATCCGTATCTATCCCATGCCTGGGCTGCAGTGCGCACGCTGCGCTTGGCGGACGGTCCCGATGAAGTGCATCGGCAACAGATCGCGAAGCTCGAATTGAGAAAGCATCGGAACTAGCCATGAACGAAACAAGCGTCCTCATCACCGGCGTTTCGGGCTTCATCGCCAATCACTGCGCCGTCGAGCTCTTAAACAATGGATATCGCGTCCGAGGGACGCTGCGGTCACTCGCCCGGTCCGCCCAGGTGAAGGACGTTCTAGCGAAGCACGCGGACACCTCGAGGCTCGAGTTTGCGGAAGCTGACCTCGAATCGGACGCCGGCTGGGACGCGGCGGTTGCGGGCTGCACGCAGGTGCTCCATGTGGCCTCGCCATTTCCCGCGACGCAGCCAAAGGACGAGCAGGTGTTGATCCGCCCCGCGGTCGAGGGGACGCTTCGCGTGCTTCGCGCGGCGAACGCAGCCGGGGTCGAGCGCTTCGTGCAAACCTCGTCAATGGCGGCGGTGCAGTACGGGCATCCCGACGACCGAACCGCTCCGTACACCGAAGAAGACTGGACCAATGTCGATGCGCCGGGCGTTACACCATATGCGAAGTCGAAGACGCTCGCCGAGCGGGCAGCGCGCGACTTCGTGCAAAAGGAGGCAAGCGGCCTCCACTATAGCTCCGTCAATCCGGGTTTCGTGCTCGGACCGGTGCTCGATCCCAGCCTCCGCACCTCGGCCGAGATCATCGAGATGTTTCTGAAGGGCAAGTATCCCGGCGCGCCCCGGGTAGCGTTCACCTGCGTCGATGTACGCGATGTTGCGCGCATGCATCGGCTCGCGCTCGAGTCCGACCTTCCCAGTGGCGGCCGCTATTTGAGTGTAGCGGGGTCTCTGTGGATGGTCGAGATCGGCTTGGCAATTCGGGCCCAGCTCGGCGATCTTGCGCGTAAGGTCCCGAAGCGGGAGCTGCCGGACTGGGTCATCAAATTGGTGGGCTTGTTCGATCCCACCGCGCGGCAGATCATTCACGAGCTCGGGCGTGAGGTCAGGGTCGACGATGCCCGAACCCGCGCGGCCCTCAACATGACCTACATTCCCGCAACCGACGCCGCCGCAGCCATGGCCCGCAGCCTCATCGATCTCGGAGTGGTGTGATCCTCAGGTGGTTCGGATGACCTTGACCGGAACCTTGGGGGAGATGGTGTAGAGGTCAGGGCGGCGATCACGCAGCGGGCGGACGCTCCCGAGCTCGCGCACTTGCTCGAGGGTACCGAGATCGAGATCGCTGATGACCACTGTCTCGGTGTTGAAATCGGCCTTCGCCGCGATGGCGTCCGGCGGAAACGAGAAATCACTCGGCGTACAGATGATGGCCTCGCCGTAGTTGATGAGGAAGTTGTCGACCTGGGGCAGGTTCCCGACGTTCCCCGATAGGACCACGTAGACCATGTTTTCGACCGCGCGCGCCTGGCTTGTGTAGCGCACACGAAGGTAGGCTTTCCGTTCGTCGGTGCTGAACGGAACGAACAGGATCTCGGCGCCCGCGAGCGTCAGAATGCGCGCCAGCTCTGGGAATTCGATGTCGTAGCAGACCAGGATCGCGATGCGCGCGTGTCCCGTATCGAAGATGTGAAGCCCGTGGCCCGGTTGAATGCCGTACTCGTCACGCTCGTTCGGAGTGATGTGGAGCTTGTGCTGCGTGTAGACATTGCCCGATGGGGTGAAGAGGTGAGCCACATTGAGCATCTCCCCGTTTTCGACGACGGGATGTGAGCCGCCAATGATGAAGAGACCGCTCTTCTCCGCGCGATCGATGAACATCTGCTTGTAGCGGTCGGCCATCTTCGCCAGCTCGCGAATCGCGGCCTGCGGCTTCATGTCGATGGCCATCATGCTGAAGAGCTGAGCGGTGAAGAGCTCGGGAAAGACCAGGAAGTGGCTATTGTACTGTTCGGCAGTTGCGATGAAGAAATCGACCTGCTGCTCGAACTCCTCCCAAGAGGAGATCCGCCTCATCTCGTACTGCGCCGCGCACACCCGAACCCGCCGCACCGGTCGCTTGAGTGGGGCGGCGGCAATTTGACGCCGTTCCGACCGGTAGCTCGGGTTCTCGTATTCGAGGAACGTCGCATAGTCGAGGCTGTGCTCGTCCCGGGAGTATCCCATGTGCACGGAGCGAACCGAATACCCGGCGCGCAGATGGGCGTTGAGCGAGGGATCGCGCAGCTCACCGGCGATCACCTGGGCCACGTACTGTTCGGGCGTGATGCTTCCTGCGTGCTCCCGGTAACCCGGGATGCGCCCGCCCGCAACCATCCGCCGCAGATTGAAGCGCTTGAGGACACGCTTTCGTCCTTGATAGAGCTTTCCGGAGACTCCGAGGCCCCGGTAGTCGGGATGCACGGCGATGTCGGCGCCGTATAGGGTGTCGCCGCTCGGAGTGTGGGTGCTGAACGTGCCATTGCCCGTGATCTCGCCCCAGGAGTACCAGGGAGAGTCGTCGTCGAGTTGGACGATGAGCGAGCTCGCGTAGCCGATGACTTGGTCGCCAATCACGGCGACCAGCTGACCGTCGGGGAAGGCCTCGATTTCG
>Ga0111160_1175_pt1 | contig 9370 bp, 8 predicted proteins | sample DeeMarSeWOR28_12_FD_80265 | JGI IMG/M metagenome (GOLD analysis project Ga0111160, IMG submission 80265) | Myxococcales bacterium SG8_38_1
CTCAGATACTCGGTGATCATGATCGAGCCGGCCGTGCCCTCCGGGTACTGCGCGAGCCGCTCTGCGTCCGCAGCCTCTTCGGCTGGCATTCCTTGCAAGATCGCTTGCGCTTCGTCGGCCGCGAGGCTTCCGATGAGATCGGCTTGCTCGTTGCTCGGGAGAAGCGCCACGATGTCCGCCGCGGTTTGCGGACTGAGCTCGGTCAGCACCTCCGCGGCCTGCGCCTCGGGAATTGTCTCCACCAGCGCACGACTGGTTTCTGGCTCGAGCATCTCGAGCAGCCGTGCGCTTTCCTCGTTGCCGAGTAAGCTCATCACGCGGGGGAGCTCAGCGGGAGGCAGCTCGCTGACGAACGTCCGGGCAGCCACGTGATCGCTCGTGTCGATGAAGCCCTGCAATGCCTCCCAAGGGGGCGGCCGGCTTGCGGCAGAGTCGTCGGGTCCAGTCATGGCCGGCCAGCTACCACCGAGACAGGAGGAAGTCACGGGCTGATGAGGGGCTCGACCAGAATCGGTGTTTGTGCGGCGACCGGTTCAGCGCCGCCGAGCAGGATGAGAGATGCTATTTCTGAAGCATGCGCTTGGCCGCTTCCCAGAGGTCCTCGACCATGTCCCAACCCGCCGCGTTGGTTTCTTCGTAGTGGCCGTCTGGCTCGCCGAGCTCACGCCCGAGCGCTTGCCCGTAGCGGCAAATCGCGACGACCGCATCGGCGTCGTCCCCGTACTCCTCGAGGGCCGATTCATCGTCGGTGACTCGCTGGCAGATGTCCCCGCTGATCCAGTCCTCACCTTGAATGACGCCTCGGGCGTAAAGGTCCTCGCAAGTCGCCCGCGCGAACAGCAGGACCTCATTGAGGCATTTGAGGCGGTAGTCCGACACCGGAACAAAGTACCCGATCTGGTCGCCTCCGAGCCCGACGGTTAGCGTCACTTCCTCGTCAACCAACGAGAGCAAATGGCCAGGGATCTGGTAGTCCGCGCCTACCGCGTGGAGATGCGGCTCTCGGTAGTACTTTTCGGGTGCCGCCGTTTCGAAGTCATCGGGCAGGCCCGCGACCAGCTCGGGCGGAAGCTCGCCGGGCATGTACAGCATGCCAACGTCACCGAAGTCAAAGTGAGCAATCTGGGAGAGGAAGACGTCTCCGCGTGTGATCCGACTGTCGAAGAAGGGCGTGAGCAAGGGATCGTCGATGATCTCTCCGCCGTCCTCGGCGCAGTTGTCGTCGCTGAAGGGCTTTCCCGTGCAGTTGTAGAGGGTCGGAACCTGCCAGCCGATGTCGCCGTCCGCGATCAGAACCCTGAAACCGATATTGGTGAGGCGCGTGTAGAAGCTCTCGATCTTGACGCTTAGCTCGGTCACAGCGACAGGTTTGGCCTGCTCCATCGCCGCGCTTACGGCGTTGGCGAGCTCCGTGCCGATGGACTCGGTCTTCGCGAAGCTTCTGCAAAGATAGGGGGGCCGGTCCTCACATTCGGTGAGCGGCACCGCGCCCTCGGGGACCGTCAAGCCGTCGCCGACCGGATGGGCCTCGTCGACGACCCAGGTCGGAGCGGCTCCGGGGCCTATCTGGCTCCCGAGGGGCCCGTTGAAGTAGAGCACCTCGCCGCCGCGAGTTTCTTGCAGGCGCTCACGCAACACGCCCGGATAGTCCGCCGTGAGGTAGCGGCCGTTTGCGGTGCAGTCACCCCCGGTCCAGCCCTTGATCGCGCAGGCCTCGTCTAGGTTCGCCGCCTCGGCCGGGGGGTCCCATCCGAGCGTCGACTCCGGATGGCCGGTCCACTGAACGAGTGTGGCAATCGACTCTCCGCTCTCGACCGCGTCGACCGCCAGCACGTTCAGCAGCGTGTTGCGAATGATCGGATCGCGTACGTCGTCGGCCCCGTATCCATGATTGCCGACGGCTGACGACATGGTGGCCGGCTGCATCGCCGACACCGCCTCTTCGGCCGCAGCGGCGAGCTCATCCGCCATGAGGGAAAACCAGTCGTCATTGATGTCGAAAGCCGTGTCCGGCCCGTGATGGTTGTGCGTCGCCGAGACCAGGATCGGGGCCCCCGACCATTCCTCTGGCAAGCGAGCTCGCACCCGCTCCAGCATCACAGCGATATCCGTCCCGAAGTACGAATAGGTGTCGGCCATGATGATCATCGCGCGCTCTTGTCCGAGCGAAAGCGCCAATGCAGTCGCCCGCAAATCGTCGTGCACCCACGCGGAATCGGAGCGACCATTGCCAACGTCTACCCGGCCTTGATCCCAGGCCTCGATGAATACACCGGGGTCGTTGGGGTCGACCGATTCGCGCGCCGGCCACCCCGGAGCGTCGTCGAGATAGTCGCGACCGCCGCTTACCGTTGGAAGAATGCTCCGGCTCGCGGTCCCTGCCATGAGCGTCTGAGAGCCCCCGTCCGAATCGTTGCTACAAGCCGATACGACGCAGCTCAGCGCCAACACCAGAAATGACATTCGCATCAAAATCACCGTCTCACCCTTCAGGCCAGGCACCCAGAGCCGATGTGTACTCCAGGAGGTCGAAGAGTTGCAAGGCAGCTTGCATGGAACGGCTCTGGGAAAAGCGCTCGTGCACAACCGACGAGAACGCAGGCCTGCGTCTGCTCCCGACTTGCAGGACATTCAGCTGCGTGGAGGCTCCGCTATTGGATCACGCAGTCTGAATATGCAGAGCCCACCAGTATGGACGTCAGAACCACCTGGGCCGAGTAGTAGCTGCCGACGGGGTTCCAGTAGTTTGGGTCGGTCTTCTTCTGCTCCGAATAACATGAATAATCGCAGTTGAGCTCGATGTCGTCGAGTGAACGGATATATGCGTTTGCCAAAACCTTGAAAGCAAAACCGACGATCGCCCCTCCGATGCCACCACCGCCCTCGCCAGGGAGGTCCCCCGAGTTCGCAAGGATGGCCCGGCCTATGCTTTGTGCGAACTTGGCTTTGACGAGGCTTTCGACATCGTCGAAGAGCGCGTCCGCGCCCACTTCGCACGGTCCGCACTCCGAGCCGAGGTTGCCTTCCAGGGTTGCCTTTTCCATTTCGGCGGACATGAGCACCGAATCGAAGATCGTGTTCAAGGCGTCGCAGCTGTTCCAGGTGAATGAGGATCGCAGGTCCTCCGCCAGTTGATCGAAGAAGTCCCGAGCACCTTGCTCGAAGCTGGCCAGCGCCTCGGCGCCGATCGTATCCACCAGCTGTGGAATGAGCGATTCGCGCTCGACCTCCTCGTACAAAGTAAGCCCCCATCGCCAGACGCCTGTGCGCTTGGTCTGGATGGAGAACCGGTCCGCCTCCATCGCCTCGGGGAACCAGGTGCTCCAGAGGGCGTCAATTTCGTCATAATAGAAAGCGCTCACGAGTTGGTCCGGCTGCGGCGCGGCGCTGCGGATCGGGAATACAATCGAAACATCTTCTGCAAGCGGACTTTCCGTGTCGAGCTCAAAGCCGAACCCAAGGGCTGCAAGTCCAGGCGGAAGGGCGGCAGTCTCGCCCTGATTCGCGCGCGCTAGGATACGAACCTCGGTGTCTTCGGCGAAGGCTCCGGGCGGAATTTCGATTCGCAGTCCGAGGAGGCTTCCGTCTGTGACCTCCACCACGCCGCCGGCCCGCCCGATCACCGAGAGTGTTTCTCTACCGGCTTGTCCACCGGCTCCACCCGAAGTCTGACCGCAACTGACGCCACCGAGAGTCAGACCGACGGCAAGCGTCGACAACAGCCAGATCCGTCTCGTCGAGTCATTCACAGTGATCCTCCGTCCTCGAGCTCGAACCAGGTGATGGTGACGGTGTTTTCGGGCTCAAAGACACCATCTCCGTCGGCGTCGAGCTCCAGATGGACATTGCTTGCATCAAGCGCCGTCAGCCGGATGCGCGTGTCGGCCGCGCCACTGATTAGCAGCGTTCCTTCGGAGGGATACCCATTCGACGAGCCCTTGAAAGGGGCCGTCGTTTCCACCGTCACCGATCCGCCGAGACGCGGGTCGGATGAGGTGGTCGCAAACTCGATCTCAAAAGGCGAGTCGGGCTCATCACCCTGATCGACGATCGTCATCCGGTAGTTCGTCGCGATGAAGACGGCGCCGTCGGCATCGACGCTGAGCCGGTCGGCGGACGCCGTGACCCTCTCGACACCGGCTTCTCGCAAGATGGTCAGCTGCTGTGTTCCTCGCACCGAAAACTCTGCAGATCCGATGCGCGTCGTCATATCGATTGTGAAGGTCGCCTCCTGTGACGTCGCGTCGGCATTGTCGATGACGAGCGTGAGGTTGCCGCTGTCCACTTCGAGGAACAGTGAGTCCTCGACCTGAACGCAATCGAGGTAGGTGACCTCCAGCGAGTCGCCAGCGGTTCGCCCGGGGCTCTGCGGCTCGCCGACTGCCCCCATGACGAACGCGGTTCCGGACACCCCACATCCGACCTCGATCTCCACGTCGTCTTGCGCGTAGGCTGCTAACGGAAAGAGCTGACTGAACAGCCGGGCTGCATCACCGAGGACGTCCTGAGCCTCGGTGTCGCCGTTGTTCAACCAAATTGTCGATGCGACTTCGAGCGCATTGGAGGGGCTTAGCATCAGCGGCTCGAGCAGTTGTGGCTCCGCACCCCCACCGCTGCCTCCACTGCCGCCGCCGGCTCCAGAGCAGCCGCATGCGAGCAAGGATACGACGGTAGCGAGTCGCACAGCCGCAAGGACCTTCGTGTTCATCCGCGCATGCTCGCACCGACGGATGCACATGGCTAAAAAGAACCTGAGCTATCGAAGGCGCCGTTCGCCGCAAACATGGCAAAGCTCGAGCCGCGCCATATCATGCCCGAATGCGCATCACTCCGATTCTGGCACTGCTTCCCTTGGTCGCCTGAAGATCGAGTGGTGTAACACCCCTCGAGCTGCGAGCTCTCTCGTCCGCACCCAATCATTTTTGCACCCTGCGCAATCGGCTCCGCCGTCGTTTGGGCAGCCTCAGCATGACCGTTGAGGTCACCAGGGCAGGCAAGATGCGCCGGTCACACGCCCCCGCGCACCTGTCACGCGTGAAGAGATCACGAGGCGTAGCCTTCACACGCACCCACGACCTCCCGTACACGCCAAGGCGCGGAGCCGTGCTCAGTCGATCGGGTTTGCTGGCGGCGACTGCGGGCAGGACGTGAAATCGCCGATGCCGGCGGCTTCGATTTCCTCACAGCTCGGAAGCGTTGCAGGAGTCGACCCGGCACCGCGTGAGCCCGCGCCGACACAGTAGAAACCCGGACCCGCGGACCGCTTGTTGAATCGCTGCGCGTCCTGGCTGAACTCCCAGCACCCCTCCTCTTCGAAACTTGGGGGGGCTATTTGATCCCAGTTGAACGACGTGCCGTCCAGGGTGCCGGTGTACTGCCACACTTCGTCGGGACTGATCGACAAATACCAGTCGACTGTCTCGCCGCAGGTCCCCTTCTGAACGAGCTGGAGCTGAACACTCGTGTTCTGCTCACACTCGGCGCCGTCGAGGATGCAGGTGTAGACCTCTTCCCAAATCGCGGGCGCTCCAGGATCTCCGCCAACCTCAATCTGCGGATCACAGCAATCGCAGATGCAATAGTGATCGAGCGCGGTCCCCCGTGAGCACATGGCTTCGGCAACGACGCGATTCTGACAATCCCTTTGCGGACAGTAGTCCTCTAGACAGAACTCATCGGCCTCGGTGTAGTCATCCCCGTCAGGTCCGGTAGGAAAGCAAAAACCTTCTTCCGCAGCGGTCCCGCTAGAGCTCGTGCAACCCATCAGCGCCAGCATCGCGCCCGCCGCGAAACCAGTAAGAGGAAACATTCGCATTGGATACCTCCCGTTTCGCGACGCTAGGGTCGCAGAACCACCCCTTCAAGCACTTAGATGCGCTGTCCTGCCCGGACGCCAGTTCCCAAGATTTTGATTGCCCCGTATCCGCGGCGAGCCGAGCGCCTCAGGCGTGGCAACCCTTGAGCTCACCCTCGATGGCGGGACGATACTTCTCCTTGGCTTCGCCGACGACTGCGTCCCCGTGCCCCGGTAGGACGTGCTGGAACTCCAGGTCCAGGATGGAGCGCACCTCGGTGGCGGATGGCTTCGCAAACTGCAACCAGCCGGGCCCCACGTTGTATGGCTTGAAGAAGCCGAAACGCTTCATCATGAGCTTCGCAGGGAAGTTGAAGAACTCGTCCGGCGCTGGACTGTGTTGCAGCGAGTCCCCTGTGATCAAGATGCCACCGTTGCGCTCGAGCAGACAGATGGCCTCCGGCGGATTAGACGAAGAGAATATCTTCAACTTCGCGTCGACAATCGGGAGCGCGCTCTCTTCGGTCAACCAGGTGTCGGGCTCCATGTAGGATTCGCCTTTCGCGGGGTCCATCCCGCGAACGTAGGTTTGGCCCTCCACCGCGTACACCTTTGCGCCGTATCGCTCGCGGTAAAAGCCGTCATCTCGCCCGTGGAAGCCCGCCAATCGGACCACGTGCTTGACCTCGCCCAGCGCTTCGAGCTCAGTCAGACCCTCTTCAGACAGCCGCATACTGTTGAAGACGACGAGACCGTCCTCACCACGAACCACCGTCATCGAACGGCCGATCTTCATCGGCACGAGCATCGGCATCTTGACCCCACCGCGGATGAACCAGATGCCTTCGAAGACCTCTCGAAACCGACCGTGAGGCGACGCGGGCAGTTGCATGCCGTTTGGCCGTCGCTCTGTTGCTGCTGCAGTGCTCATGGGTCCTCGCTTTCTCGATCAAAGTACGGCGACCACTTGCAAATTGCAAGTAAATTTTGTACGGTGTTGATGTGCATAGGCGATCCGAGTGCCCCATCGCATACGGGCTCGATCTCTTCGGCGATCGATGGTCCCTTCTCATCGTTCGCGACATCGCTTTGCGCGGAAAGCACAACTACTGTGAGTTCGAGACCGCGGGGGAAGGGATCGCTACGAACATCCTGGCGAGTCGGCTCAAGCACCTCGTCGGGCTCCGCATCGTGGAAAAGGTTCGAGACCCCGAGCATGGCTCCAAACGAATCTACCGCCTCACCCAGAAGGGAATCGACCTTCTTCCGGTCATCCTCGAGATCATCGTCTGGTCGGCAAAACACGATCCGGAGTCTCCGGTCAGCAAAGCCTTCCTCCGCCGCGCGACACGCGACCGTGCAGGATTGCTCGCCGAGATGAGTGACGCCGCATCACGAGCCTAGCGTCATTCCTCTACACGAGCGGCCTCTGTGGCCAATCGTCGCGCTGAGCTCGCCGAGTCCCTCGGAGCGTCATGAAACCGCGAAGGAGCTGAGTGAGTCTCTGACGCGCGCCTGCGAGGCACTTCGGCGAAACTTCGGAAAATAGCTGAAAGTTCAGCCAGCGAGCCGACGCTTCAGTGCCGCGACGACGAGCTCTTCCTTGTACGTTTTCGGCGCGCTCGTTGGGGAAACACGACGTGGATCGGCATCTCCGCAACACAGTGCTCGGAAAGGAGGGCGACCAACTCTCCTCGTTCGATCAACGGCGCGACGATGAACTCCGGCAGCCATGCGATCCCCGCACCTTCGGATGCCAGCGTCGCCAATGCGTCGCCGTGGTTGCTCCGCAGGCGACCATGCACGCGTACGCGGCGTTCGCCGCCGTCGGGTTCGTCGAACAGCCAGGTATCGACATCGCGCTGGTGTGTGTACAGTAGGCAGTCGTGCTCTCGTAGCTCGAGCGGTGTAGTCGGAAACTTGCGACTGGCGAGGTACATCGGTGACGCCACGACCAGACGCCGGGAGGCTCCAACCTTCTGCGCGACGAGAGACGAATCGGGTAACCGTCCGATGCGAATCGCGAGGTCGAAGCGCTCGGCGAGCAGATCGACCGAACGATCCTCGAGCTGGAAGTCGAGACTCAGGAGCGGATGCTCACGAGCAAGCTCGGCGACGATGCGGGTCATGAAGCGCAAACCAAACGAGATCGGTGCGCTGATACGCAGTGAACCAATGGCACGCCCCGTGGTTGCCGTGAGCTCGCTCTGTGCTTCAGCGGCGAGTGCGAGGATCTCGTGCGCTCGGCTGAGCAGAAGCTGCCCGGCATCAGTGAGACTCACGTGGCGGGTCGAACGCGCGAGCAGCTGCGCTCCGACCTGCTCTTCCAAAGCTCGGACTCGCTCGCTCACGGTCGACTTGGCGAGACCCAGCACCTCCGCCGCCCGCGAGAAGCTACCCGCCTGCGCGACGGCCGCGAAAACCTCCAGGTGATTCAGGTCCATTGTTCGTCTTTACCGAACAATCATTACGCATGCACCTATATTGTCCGTGTGATCAAAGGACTCATAGTTGCTCCTAGGAGGACAGCTCGATGATGAGAGTGAGACGAAGTGAAGACCGGGGACATGCCAACCACGGCTGGCTCGAGAGCAAGCATACGTTTTCGTTCGCGAATTACTTCGACCCTGAGCACCTTGGCTTCCGCTCGCTCCGGGTGATCAACGATGATCGCGTGATCGGCGGCGAGGGCTTCGGCACCCATCCGCATCGGGACATGGAGATCATCTCCTACGTGGTGAGCGGCGCACTCGAGCACAAGGACAGCATGGGGAACGGCTCGATCATCATCCCTGGCGAGGTCCAGCGGATGCGCGCGGGCACCGGCGTCACGCATAGCGAGTACAATCACTCGGCGTCCGAGCCCGTTCGGTTTCTGCAGATCTGGGTGCTTCCGGAGGAAAAGGGGCTCGAACCCGGTTACGAGCAGAAATTCTTCGGAGACGAGCGTCTCGGCACGCTGCGACTCGTGGCGTCACGGGACGGCGCAGAGGGGTCGGTGCAAGTTCAGCAAGACGTCGCGATGTACGCATCGGTCTTGAGAGACGCTGAGGCCGTGACCCACGAGCTCGCGCAAGGACGTCACGCGTGGCTTCAGGTCGTGCGGGGGACTCTCCTCGTCGACGGAGCAGAGCTCCACGAAGGGGACGGTGCCTCCTCGTCGACGGAGCAGAGCTCCACGAAGGGGACGGTGCGTCGTTCAGCGAGGTCGAAACCATCAGCATTCAATCGGTGGGTGAGAGCGAGCTCATCCTCTTCGACATGGCCTGAACGGGTTCTAGAGAGGATAGATCATGACCAAACTAGTCGGAATCTCCGGCAGCCTACGGAAGGGCTCGCTGAATACTGCATTGCTTCGTTCCACCGAGGATCTCTTGCCAAGCGGAGCGACCCTTTCGATCGCCTCGATCCAAAGCGTCCCCCTCTACAACGGAGACCTCGATGTCGACGGAGGCCCAGCTGCAGTCCAGGAGCTCAAGCGGCAGATCGGCAGCGCGGACGGGCTGCTGATCGCCACCCCTGAATACAACTTCGGCATTCCAGGCGTGCTCAAGAACGCCATCGACTGGGCATCCC
>Ga0111160_1158_pt1 | contig 9358 bp, 6 predicted proteins | sample DeeMarSeWOR28_12_FD_80265 | JGI IMG/M metagenome (GOLD analysis project Ga0111160, IMG submission 80265) | Myxococcales bacterium SG8_38_1
TTGCGGACAGCCCGGCTGCCGCCGTCTTCGTGAGGCTCCAGCTGGTGTCCCTGCCCTCGTCGAGGTTGTAGAAGATCGGAAAGCTCGCGATGAAATAGAGCGAGTAGAAGAGTGAGCCGAACGCCAGCATGCGCTGCATGTCTTTGTAGTAGAACTGGCTCTCGATCCACGGGTTGGCCATCGCCTTGGTCTCCATCCATGCCCAGGAATAGGCGACGGCGAACAGCAAGACTGGCCACATCATCTTGCCGACGGGCAGACGGGACGTCCGTATGCGGCGCAACACGACGACCGCGGTCGTATGATAGGTTAGGAAGTAGGCCTGCGTCAGCAGGTACATGATCAGGTCAGCTGGATCATCGGGTAGTCGTAGACCATGCCGAGGACATCGAAGAAGTACTCGCTGCCGAAGTAGTTCGCAGCGAAGTTGAAGATACCGATGTAGAGGTTCGCCTTGAACCAATATGTCTGGTACCAGCGCCGGCCGATCGGTCTTTCATCGCGGATGCACGCGGGGACGAGGAGCAGGGGGGCTGCGACCGCGATGCCAATCGCCATGAAGCCCCACTCGCCAATCTGCTCGGTGATGCCGAAGCCCATCACCGACGCCATCAAGGCCATCCACATCGGTGAGTAGACTAGAAAGAACTTCTCTCCCCAGGCCTTGCTCGGGTTGTCCGAGAACCAGCGAGGAGCGCCAGGCGGTGGCGTCATACTATTGCTTCGGCTGCCGCTTCTTGCCGAAGAGCGGCTTGGTGTGGACCGTGGCGCCGACCGTGATGTACCAGTCGTCTGCGACGTTGAAAGTATCCCGGCCCGGTGGTGCGTTGGCCGTCATCAACGGTGTGAATCCGAACTGGGCGAAAATGTCGGCGAGGACTTTGCCTTCATAGGTGTAACCTCCGCCCAGATAGGCCGGGATCTCCACGACGTTCTTGACGTCCGTGCCGCCGCCCACGTTGGCCACGCCGACTCCGCCGCCGATCTCGATGTAGCCGTTGTCGGTGATGTTGGTGACGCTCGCCCCCATGGCGGTGAATTCAACCGTGTTCTTCGAAGGATTGGGGCTGAACGCCGCGTACTTGTCGCCATTGCGGTATCGAATGCCGAGGTTGGCATCCAACGTAAAGAGGCCGAAGAGCTCGAAGATGCGGAGGGGGAGTCCGACCGCGAGCTGGAAGTCGGTGTTTGAGGGAAGAACCAGTGTGAGGTCCACCGCGGCCTGAGCGACGTCGCTCTGCGCGTAGGTGTATCGGGCATAGATCGGTATGTCGCCGTAGCTGGCTTGCGGGGAGAAGATGACGGTGATCAGGCTATTTCCTCCGGGCGCCGGGACGTTGCCCGTCAACTCCGTGCTCACCCCGACTTCGAGGTTCTCGATGGGGCTGACCGCGCCGCCGATATCGAGTGCGGAGAATGTGCCTGACCCAAGCTGGACCCCTCCAATGGTGAGCCGGCCGTCCGCACGAACCATACCTTCGTCGAGCACCAGCGGCCGTCGCGCGAAGCGCACCGGGTATGCCCCCCCGAACGTTGCCGCAGGCTTTTCTTCTTCCTCTTTCGTAGATGCGGGCGCGCTCGGATCGCCAACGGGCTCGGCGACTTCCTCTTCGGCACGAACAGCGTTCGTGGGTCCAAGTAGAAGGAACCCGCAGAGGAGCGCTATTCCTACAGAATGCTGATGATTGCTCATACCAACTCCCATCGAACCAGGGCGGGTATCCCAGATTGAAGGGTGTCTTGTCGATCGAATTCGCATGCTCCTTCGTCCAAAAGGAGGCGCCGCCGCGCGTTGACGCATTCTGTGGTCGGCCTAGTAACACAACATGGGAAGCTCGTCCGCGTCAGCGCCAGGCGGTGGGTCACGTGTGAGGGTTTACGTCGATTTCCTCTTCCGATGGCGATGGCTGGTCGTCCTTGGAACCATTGGTCTCGGTGCGCTCGCCGCGAGTGGGGCTCGGTTCATCGAGTTCAAGAACGACTACCAGTACTTCTTCCGGGAGGACAATCCGCAGCTTCGCGCATTCGAAGAGCTCCAGGAGATTTACACCAAGAACGACAATACCCTAATCGTGGTCGCGCCCAAATCCGGCAAGGTATTCAGTGCCGACACGCTTGCCGCCGTGGGCGAAATCACCGAGCGCGCATGGCAGCTCCCCTTCGCGACCCGCGTCGATTCGATCACCAACTTCCAGTACACCCAGGCCGAAGAGGATGACCTCATCGTCGATGACTTGGTGGACCTCGAGCGCGAATACTCCAAGCCCGAGCTCGATGCGCTCGAGGCGACCGCGTTGGCCGAGCCACTTCTCAGGCGGCGCCTAATTTCGGACGAGGCGCACGTCACGGCGATATTCGTGAGGCACACGGTCCCCCGCAAAGCGCCCGATGAGCAGACCCAGGCTGCGTTGGCAGCGCGCGAGCTCGCCGCCGAGATCGAGAGCAAGTACCCCGGTCACGCTGTGTACCTCACAGGCGGGGTCATGCTGTCGAACTCGTTCTTCGAAGCGTCGGTGCAAGACCTCTCGACTTTGGTGCCGCTGATGTACGTCATCTTGCTGGTGACGGCGCTGCTATTCCTGCGGTCGTTCTGGGGAATGTTGATCACGCTCGTAATCATCGTTCTTTCGTCATCGACGGCGATGGGACTCTCGGGTTGGCTCGGAATTCCCATCACCTCCGCGAGCTCGAGCGCGCCGACTGTGATTATGACTCTCGCGGTGGCAGACAGCATCCATCTGTTGGTCACGCTCTTCCAGTCGATGCGGAAGGGCATGAGCAAGCAGGAAGCCATGACTGAGAGCATGCGCGTCAATCTCAGTCCGGTCTTCCTGACCAGCTTGACCACCGTCATTGGTCTCCTCGCGCTCAACCTCAGCGACGTCCGCCCCTTCAACGACCTCGGCAACATCTCGACCATCGGTGTGACCGCCGCCTTTCTCTACACGATCATCTTACTTCCGCCTCTCGTTGCGATCTTTCCCGTTGGTCGAGGCCAGGCCGTTCCCGACGCGTCGCGCCCGATCGTCAAGCTCGGAGAGCTCGTCATCTCCCGCCGCACGCCGCTCCTTTGGCTAGGTGCGGGCTTGATCTTCTTCCTGAGCCTGATGGTTTCGCGCAACGAGCTCAACGACGAATTCGTGAAGTACTTCGACGAAGACTTCGCGTTTCGCACAGACACCGACTTCGTGAGCGAAAACCTCTCGGGCATCTATACCATGGAGTTTTCGCTGAGCTCCGGCGAGGAGTCCGGCATTTCGAACCCTGACTACCTCGAAGATGTCGAGGCCTTTGCCAACTGGGCGCGAGCACAGCCTGACGTGCAGCACGTGTTCGCCATCACGGACACCTTCAAACGCCTGAACAAGAACATGCACGGCGACGACCCTGAGTGGTACAGACTGCCCGACCGTCGCGACCTCGCTGCCCAGTACTTGCTTCTTTATGAGATGTCCCTGCCGTACGGGCTCGACCTCAACGACACGATCAACGTCGAGAAGTCTTCGACACGCCTGATCATCACGGCCGACAACGTCACCGCGGTCCGGATGCGCGAGCTCCAACGTCAGTCCGAGGAATGGCTTCGCAAAAACACGCCGGAAACGATGTGGACCACCGCGGCGTCGACGAATCTGATGTTCTCCCACATTTCCGAAAGGAACATCAAGAGCTCGATCATGGGCGCGCTCATCGCGTTGTTCTTGATCGCCGCAGTCTTGGCGATCTCGTTCCGGAGCGTGAAGTTCGGCCTGATAAGCATCATCCCGAACCTCGCTCCCGCCTTGATGGCGTTTGGAATCTGGGGGATCGCCGTCGGGCGGATTGACGTGGGTAACGCGGTCGTCCTCACGATGGCGCTCGGGATCATCGTAGACGATAGCGTCCATTTCCTGAGCAAGTACTTGCGCGCCCGGCGCGAAAGTCAGATGAGCTCCGAAGAAGCCGTCCGGTATGCTTTTTCTACGGTCGGCTCGGCGCTCGTGGTCACCTCGTTCATCTTGGTCGCAGGCTTCCTAGTGCTGACGCTCTCGCCATTCGGTCTCAATGCGGGTATGGGAATGCTCACGGCCATCGTTCTGTTGGTCGCGCTTGGCGCCGACCTGCTGTTCTTGCCGCCAATGCTGATGCAGATCGAAGGAGAAAACCGATGAAGCGTTTCGTTGTGTTGCTTGGAATCTTCGCACTACTCGTGCCGACGCTGGCCTTCGCTGGTGCGGCAGAGGACAAGGGTCTCGAAATTGCCAAAGAAGCCGACCGTCGGGACGAAGGCTTCGGGGACTCGAAGTCGAAGATGGTGATGATTCTCCGCAACAAGCGCGGCCAGGAGAGCAAGCGGGAGCTCGAGATTCGCACGCTCGAGGTCAAAGGCGACGGCGACAAGTCATTGACCGTATTCCACACCCCACGTGACGTGCGCGGCACGGCGCTTCTGACTTTTTCGCACGGTGTCGATTCGGACGAACAGTGGCTCTACTTGCCTGCGCTTCGCCGGGTGAAGCGAATCGCCTCGAACAACCAGTCTGGGCCGTTCATGGGCTCCGAGTTCGCCTACGAGGATCTCTCTTCGCAAGAAGTCGACAAGTACACCTACAAGTACCTCAAAGACGAAAAGATCGAAGGCGTCGACTGCTTTCTCATCGAGCAGTACCCGGTGCGAAAGGACTCTGGGTACACGAGGCTCCAGACTTGGATCGACAAGGATGAGTACCGGGTCCGGAAGATCGACTTCTACGATCGCAAAGGCGCACTGCTCAAGACCCTGACACCGAGCGACTACAAGCAATACCTCGGCAAGCACTGGCGCGCGAACAAGATGAACATGGTCAACCACCAGACTGGCAAGAGCACCGAGCTGATTTGGAGTGAGTTCGAGTTCAAGACCGGCCTCGAGGACGACGATTTCACACGCACGCGCTTGCAGCAGGTTCTCTAGGCGGCTACTCCCGACCCAAATGCGGGCTCTCATCGTCTTCTGCCTGGTGACCGCGGCGCTCTGCCTCGGGTCGCGTGCGTCCGCGCAGGAAAGGGAAACGAGCCAAGAAGCGCGCGAGCTGCAAGAGCCTGCCCCCGAAGGCGTAGGGCTCGAGCTCACGAATCCTCAGGCGCGTGAGGAGACCGCCGAGCCGAACGAGGAAGAGCGCGCGCCGGCGGAAGGGGAAGAGGAGCGAGAGACCTTCGGCGACCGTTTTCGCCGCGGTGATTTCTTTGGCTGGTTCGACGCACAGGGGCGATTCTTCCCGCAGCAAGCCGCGAGCGGTCCACTGGGCGCACCACCTGAGAACGACTACTGGTTCAACGGGTCGCTGGCCTGGGAACCCGGCTTCTTCATGAACGTCACCGACTACATGAACTTCGAGCTCATTCTGTTCGGGCGCGTTGACCAGCACGACCGCAACCGAACGCACGGCGACATCCGGGAGGGATTCTTCGAGCTGTTCTTCAACCAGTGGACCCTTGGCTTCGGGATCCACAAGGTCTTCTGGGGCGTCACCGAGTCGCGCCACCTCGTCGACATCATCAACCAGACCGACTTGGTCGAAGACTTTGACAACGATATCAAGCTCGGCCAGGCGATGGTCACGACCGCGTACACGCACGACAAGGCCGGCACCTACAGCTTGTATGTCATGAGCTGGGCCCGCCCATTGGTGTTTCCGGGTCCGTTGGGGCGGCCCACGCTTCCGTTCCCGGTCGACAACGACCTCCGGGTTTACGAATCCCGCCTGAAACAGGGGCAGATCGACGTCGCCTTTCGATGGTCCCACTCCATGGCCGGTTTCGATTGGGGGCTGAGTTATTTCTTCGGGACGGCACGCGATCCGCAGCTCTTCTTGGCGACCAACGGAGCCGGCGTTTCGGTCCTGCAGCCTCTCTACGAGCTCATCCACCAAGGTGGGCTCGACCTGCAGTACACGATCGAAGGCTGGCTCTTGAAAGTCGAGTCCATCGTGCGTGGAGGCCAGGGGCCGACATTCGGCGCAGTCACCGGTGGCTTCGAGTACACCTTCTATCAAGTCAGTGGCAGCATCGTCGATATCGGCGTCATCCTCGAATACAACTACGATGGACGCGACAACAACAGCTTCATCGTCTTTGACAACGACTTCTTCACGGGAATGCGCTTGTCGCTGAGTGACGTAGGCAGCACGGAGTTCTTGGCTGGCGCATTCGTCGATGCGAAAGACGGTTCTGTGTTCATCGCGGCCGAAGCCTCACGCCGGTTCGGCGACCACTGGAAGATCCTGCTAGAAGGACGCGGGTACATTCCACAGAAAGACAACGTCATTCGATTCTTCCAGAACGACGCACAGATCCAAGTCGACATCGAGTTCCACTACTAGTCGTCGGAGACCAATGAACCAAGGCCAGCCCAAAGACGCCATGTCCTCTCTCGGCAGCTTCTTCGAAGCGCTTGGCGCATGGTCGTATGACCACCGATGGGTGGTTCTGGTGAGCAGCTTCATCGTCTGGGGCATCGGCGGATACCTCGCAGGCCGTGCCCGCATCGACAACAGCGTGGCTTCTTTCTTCGACACGGACGATCCGACTTACGGCGCATACCTGGAATATCGAGACGACTTCGAGTCCGATGAGGTCGGGTACATCGTGTACAGGAATCCTGGCGGTGCTTGGAATCTCGAGTCGATGAGGCAAATCGACCAACTGACACGCGCGCTCGAGGACGAAGTCCCGTTCGTCAAAGAGGTGACGAGCCTTTCGAACGTCGAATTCATGGAGGGCGCGCCGCCTGACGACATCTTGGTCTACGACTTGCTCTCGGACTTCCCCGAGTCGCAGGAACAACTCTATGCGATTCGTGACAAGGTGATGAAGAAGCCCATCTACCTGGGCGGCCTCGTCAGCAGCGACTCGGAGCTCGGCGGCATCATCATAGAGATGAACAGGTCGAGCGTGGACGTGGTCGAACAGCTGCGACTCGACCCTGAGGGTGGGGATGGGCTCGACAACCTGTACCCGCAAGTGAGCTATCGAGCGATCGAAGCCATCCTCGGGCGGCCCGAGTACGCCGGCTTCGAGTTCTTCCACACGGGGGACGTCGCTCTGAACGCCACCTACAATCTCGTCTTCATCGAAGACGAGCTCCCGCTACTCACAGGGCTCTCCGTCTTGCTGATCGCCCTCAGCCTCGCCATCGTGTTTCGGCGGCCCCTCGGCGTGATCGGCCCGTTCATGGTGATTGCGTTTGCAATGGCCTTCTCGCTCGCCGTCATCGGCGCCCTCGGTTGGCAAATCGACTTCATGTTCGGGTTGATGCCGATCCTCCTGATCACGGTTGGGGTTGCCAATGCGGTGCATATTCTTTCCGAGTTCGACATCTACTACCGCAAGTTGAGAGACTCGCGAGAGGCGATCCGGCGGACGCTCTACCTGGTTGGTGCGCCCTGCTTGCTGGCTAGCCTGACCACCGCGGTCGGATTCCTCTCACTCTCGCTGTCGCCGGTGAAGACGGTGGCCCATCTGGCCATCTACAGCTCTGCCGGAGTCATCGCCGCATTCGTGGCGTCCGTAACGATCCTCGTCGCATTTCTGACGTTCAGCCGGGAACCCAAAACGGAGCGCGCGCAGAAACGACTGGCGGCCCGGGCGAAGAGAGCGGAGCAGTTTGGCGCAGCACTCCGCGCGGTGGCGTCTTTCGTCATCCGATTCCGAAACTCGATTCTGGTCGTCTTCGCGTTGATCTTCATAGTCAGCGCTTGGGGCGTCACAAAGCTCACGGTCGACTCGAATTTTCTTCTCGAGTTTTCGGAGGAGATTCCCGTTCGAAGAACTACGCAGTTCGTCGACGACAACATGTCGGGCAACTACTCGATCGTATACGTTTTCGACAGCGGCGAGCCCGACGGGATCAAGAACCCGGCCGTGCTCCGGGAGATCGAGCGGGTACAGAAGGAAGCCGAGAAGCACCCCCTGGTGAACAAGACCTACTCCGTGGTCGACATGATGAAAGACATCAACCAGAGCTTTCACAACGGCGACCCGGCGTACTACGGGATTCCTGAGAGCCGTGATCTGATCGCGCAGTACCTTCTGGTCTACGAGATGTCCGGCGGCGAGGAGCTCCGAGACTACGTCACGATGGACTACGCCCGGACGAGCTTGGAGCTCCGCTGCAAAATGAAGGAAACGAGCCTTCTCAAGGGGATCGTCGAGGACATCGACGCCCACCTGAGCGAGCAGCCGCTCGAAGCCTCGACGACGAGTGTCACCGGCATAGGTGCGCTTTGGCTGAAGTTCGTCGAATACATCACGGTGAGCCAGATTCAGGGCAGCCTGATTGCGCTCACCGTGGTCAGCTTGATGATGATTTTCGTCTTCCGCTCGGTGAAGATCGGCCTCATCTCGATGCTCCCCAACATTTCACCCGTGGTGCTCGTGATCGGTTTCATGGGATGGGCGGGTGTCTACCTCGACTACTACCGTCTACTCATCGCGCCAGTGGCGATCGGCATCGCAGTCGACGACACTATCCACTTGATGATCCGCTACCACCACGAGTTCAGGAAATCTCGTGACTACGAGAAGGCGCTCTACGATTCGATGACCGGGGTCGGACGCGCGCTGTTCACTACGTCTGCCATCCTGGTCATCGGCTTCATGGTGAACATCGTCTCTGTAATGGACGGCCAGAAGAGCTTCGGAATCCTACTTTCTGCCGTGATCGCCGTAGCCCTCGTTGCCGACTTTCTGCTGATGCCTGCGCTGATCTTGTGGTTGAAGCCCTTTGGCCCCGAGGCGAAAGAAGCGTCCTAGATGCGCCGGCGGTAACGGATTCGAATCGGTGGCTTTGGACCGAGCACCAGGCCCTGGAAGTCGGTTTCGATCGCGTCTCCAGCAAGCTCGAACTCGTAGCGATTGAGCAAGACGGCGATAATCGTCTTGATCTGCAGAATCGCAAAGGCGTTGCCCATGCACTTGTGACGGCCGCCACCAAAGGAGATGTACGCGAACGGGCGCTTGTCCTCTTCGCGGCCGGGCCCGTAGCGATCAGGGTCGTAAGCGAGCGGGTTCTTGAAAACTTCGTCGTCACGGTGAGCCACCATTGGTGAGACGGCCACCCAGTTCCCCTTCTGAACCTCGTATCCAAGGATTTCACAGTCCTGCAGGGCCGCCCGGAGTAGAATGAACAACGGCGGGTGGATGCGGAGCGCTTCCTTGACCGCGCCTTCGGTTTTCTCGAGATCGCGGAGCGACTCGTAGCTGTAGTCCTCGCCCTCGGCATATCGCTGATGAATCTCGCCTCGGACTTCGTCGAGGAAGCGCGGGTTGCGCAAGAGCTCGATCAAGGTCCACGCCGTCGTGACAGAGCTCGTGTGATGACCAGCGAACATTGCTGCCA
>Ga0111160_1214_pt1 | contig 9347 bp, 7 predicted proteins | sample DeeMarSeWOR28_12_FD_80265 | JGI IMG/M metagenome (GOLD analysis project Ga0111160, IMG submission 80265) | Myxococcales bacterium SG8_38_1
ATGTTTTTCCAACAAATACCCGTTGTTGGGAAAAATCGCCCAAGCTTTCTCATGATTTCGCTGGGAGTGCCACAGATGTTTCTTTACGAACTCCCCGTAAAGAGAGTTGGCACACGTTGAGACCGAGGAAATGCCGTCGATAGCTCGATTAGCTATATGCCCTCGAGCAAGGCCTCAAACTGCGATTCGTCGAGGGTTTCGACGCCCAGTTGTTGCGCTTTGCTGAGTTTCGAGCCCGCTTTGTCCCCGAACACGAGGTAATCCGTCTTCTTCGAGACGCTACCGGTGACCTTGCCGCCAAGGGCCTGGATTCGGTCTTTGGCCTCATCCCGGGTCATTGCGGCAAGCGTTCCTGTCAGAACAAAAGTCTTGCCCGCCAACGGCCCGTCCTGGGGAGCGGCGCGGGCCTCGGACTCCGTCCAGTGCACGCCGGCATCTCTCAATCGGGAGATCACTTCGCGATTGTGTGCCTCATCAAAAAATGCGCGAATCCTTGAGGCTACGATGGGACCGACATCGGCAACCGACAGCAGCTCCTCTTCGGAGGCCGCCATGATCGCATCAAGGCCACCGAAGTGCGCAGCTAGATTAGCCGCGGTCGCCTCCCCCACTTCACGAATTCCCAACGAGTAAAGAAAGCGTGCCAGCGTCGTCTCTTTGCTCTTCTCGATCGCGTCGATCAGGTTTCGGGCCGATTTCTCACCCATCCGCTCAAGCGAAGCCAGCTCTTCTGCATTTAGTTCGAACAGACCGGCCGGAGTCTTGACGCGGTCGATGCCTACAAGCTGCTCTATGAGCTTGGCGCCGAGACCGTCGATATCCATGGCACGCCGCGAGACGAAGTGTTTTAGCGACTCAACGCGTTGCGCGGAACAATAAAGTCCCCCCGTGCACCTTGCGACCGCCTCACCCTCTTCCCTGGCCACCGCCGAGTCGCAGATCGGGCACTTCGACGGGAGTTTGACCTTCCTTGCACCTTTTGGCCGGCGATCCTTGATAACGCTGACCACCTCAGGAATGACATCCCCGGCACGGCGTACGATCACTGTATCGCCTATCCGAACGTCTTTGCGGTTTACCTCGTCCATGTTGTGCAAGGTCGCATTGCTGACGGTGACGCCGCCAACGAATACGGGCTCCAGTCGCGCTACCGGCGTCAGTGCACCGGTCCTTCCGACCTGGAACTCAACACCCTTTAAAACCGTTAACTCCTCCTGCGCCGGAAACTTGTGCGCAATCGCCCAGCGAGGTGCTCGGGACACGAATCCCAGCTCCCGTTGCTCGGCGCGGCTATTGACCTTGTAAACGACGCCGTCTATCTCGTAGCTCAGGGAGTCACGCCGGGCCGCCAAGCCCGTGTAGTACCCGAGACAGCCATCGATGCCCTCCACAACGGATCGTTCCGGGCAGGTCTTGAGCCCCCACTCCTGCAGCTGGTCAAGAACTTCATTGTGGCTATCCGGTAGTTCCCGGCCTTCCACGATGCCTACCGAGTAAATATAGATATCGAGCGGCCGCTCTGCGGTCAGTTTAGGGTCCAGCTGCCGCAGGCTACCCGCCGCCGCGTTACGTGGATTGACGAACGTCTTCTCACCGGTCTCCCTGGCTCGCTCGTTGTACGCCTCGAATCCGGCTTTCGGCATGAAAACCTCACCCCGGACTTCCAGCGTCCCGGGGTAATCATTGCCAATCAGTTTCAAGGGAACGGCGTCAATGGTACGAACATTGTGAGTGATGTCCTCACCACGAGTACCATCGCCACGCGTCGCCCCCTGCTGCAGGATGCCGCCTACATACAGCAGGCTGACGGCCGCGCCATCGAGTTTCGGCTCTGCTGCATATCGCAGGTGTTCGCCGCCATCCTCCAGTTCGAGGCGATCGACGACCCGTCGGTGGAAGTCCCTTAGCTCGTCCTCGGAAAAAGCATTGTCGAGTGACAGCATGGGCAGGCGGTGCTCGATGGTGCCGAAAGCTTCAATCGGCTTGGCGCCAACGCGTTGCGTTGGCGAGTCCGGTGTCACGAGCTCCGGATGCTCATTCTCGAGAGCCTGCAGCTCCCGAACGAGCCGGTCGTACTCGATATCCGGAATCTCCGGCGCATCGAGAACGTGATAGAGATAGTTATGGTGCCGGATCTGCTCACGCAGGGATTCGATCTTGGCAACGACATCACTGGGGGCAGCCACGGTGGGGATCCTGGGGTCTGGCTTCAGGCGACCTTGATGCTGTGCTCGAACTGGATGACCTCTTCGCGCATGTAACGTTCCCGCTGGATGCTGAGGGTGCTGCCGGACTCATCAAGCAGTTCGCCGTCGAGAGCCTGCGCAACCGCTCGCGCCGCAGACATCATCATGTCGAAAGCCTCTGCGCCCTCCATCGGGCCCGGAAGGATCAGGAACAGGCTGATACCGGGGAGTTCCTGTTCCTTTATATTGGTGAGGTCAAAGCTGCCCGGCTCCACCAGGCTCGCGGCGCTGAAGATCGTGTCTTCCGCATTACTGCCATCGTACCGGTGAAAGATTCCGAATTTGCCGTGACGCATGCCGATGCCGCGCAGGCTGAGGATGAGTTCGTCGCCACGGAAGGACCTTCCCTCCCGCGCAACGAGCCGCAAGGTAACAATCTTTTGCGGAACCTTGTCTGCGGCAGTCGGAACCTCGGGCGCCTCACCGACATCGTCCTCGTCGGCGAGAGCGGAATCGTCGACCGCATCGTACTCACCCGGTTTCGACAGGGAATCAGCCGCACCCAGTGTCGGCTCGACGCGGTCTGCGGCCAACGGCTCTTTCTCGGGTGCGGATTTTTCGCGGCGACTGTAGAGGTAGACACCGGCGATTACCAGTAGTCCGAAGAGCAACAGCAACCAGCGCAGACCGTCCATCTTTCAGTCCAGTTTCTTCGTTTGAACTAGCTTGCGGCCATCTTTACCGCTTCGTCGAGATCGACGGATACCAGCCGGGAGACGCCGGGCTCCTGCATGGTAACACCCGTCAGCTGTCGCGCCATCTCCATCGTGCCCTTGTTGTGCGTGATGAAAACGAACTGCACCTTGTCCGACATCTCTTTCACGATATCGCAGAAGCGACCGACATTGGCATCGTCCAGGGGTGCGTCGACCTCGTCGAGCAGGCAGAAAGGAGCCGGATTAAGCTCGAAGATAGCGAATACCAGCGCCACGGCGGTCAGGGCCTTCTCGCCTCCCGACAGCAGGTGGATCGTGCTGTTGCGCTTTCCGGGCGGGCGCGCCATCACGGTCACGCCGGCTGAGAGCAGGTCGTCGCCGGTAAGCTCGAGGTAGGCGTGACCACCGCCGAAGAGCTTCGGGAACAGGCGCTGGAAGCCCACGTTGACATTTTCGTATGTCTCGCGGAAGCGCGAGCGCGTCTCCCGGTCGATCTTGCGAATTGCCGCCTCGAGCGTCTCCAGGGCGTCCGTGAGGTCAGCGAGCTGGGAATCGAGATACTCCTTGCGTTCGGACTGCTCCTTGAATTCGTCGATCGCCGCGAGGTTGATCGGACCGAGCCGATCGATACGCCGACGCACCTTCTCAAGTCTTTCTTCCCATACATCGATCGATGCGGATTCATCGAGGCCTTCCAGGAGCGCCTCGAGTTCGAATTCAGTCTGGCCGAGCTGTTCGGCAACGCCCTCACGCCGAACACGTACTTCGCGGAGCGCCATCTCCGCTTCATTGACCTCTGTCCGGGCCGCGTCAACAGCCTGCTCGATCTGCATCCGGCCCTGATCGAGTTCCCGCAATTCGTTGTCCACTTCGTCGACCTGGCGGCGGGCGGTCGCGAGCTCCTGCTCCACCTGCACCCGCTGTTGCAGTTGTTCCTCGAGCCGCGCCTTGTTTTCCTCCTGCGGCGCCTCACGCTGCTGCAGCTGTTCCCGAATCTCCTGCTCCCTGGTCTGGAACTGACTGAGCTGTGACTGCATGCGCTGCAGATTCTGCGCAGCCGATTCCTTGCTCGAGCGGCGGCTCTCGAACTGGATCCTTATCTTCTGCACGGCATCGCGATCTTCACGCGCCTGCGCCCGCACCCGCTCGAGTTCCTCGCGCAGCTCGGCGCGCCGTGCCTCCAGGCTGCTTCTCTGCGCTTCCAGTTCTTCGAGACTACTGTCCGCCTGCACGAACATGCGCTGCGATTCCCGCAGCTGCTCTTCAGCCGATATCTTGTCGCTGTCGACCTCGTGCGCTTCCTGCGTAATCGCGGCTTCCCGCGCACTGACCTGCTCCAGCTGGTAGCGCACCGAATCGAGCGCGGACCGAACTTCCGAGTACTCGGAGATCACGGCGGCCGCATCGCCCTGCATCAGCTCGCGACGCTCTTCAAGCTGCGTGAGCCGCATCCGGCCGTCCGTCATTAGCTTGCGTGCGCTTTCGAACCGGGCACGAAATTCGCGTAGGTTCGCCTTGACGCGGCGCATCTCGTGTTCACGGGTCAGGATGCCGGACCTCGAGTCCTTGTCACGCGATACGCGCAGCCAGCTGCGTCCAAGCCAGATGCCGTCGGCCGTGACCACCGATTCCCCATCACCGAGTTCGTCACGCAGCGCCAGCGCCTCGTTCAGCGACTCCGCCACCCGCACCCGCGAGAGAATCCCGGAAATCGACACCGGCGCGCCGCTGACCTTGCCGGCCAGCATCTCCGGGGCACCGGTCGCCGACGCGTTGGCCGGCCCTTCCAGCAGGAGCGTCACCTTGCCGGACTTGAGACTCGAGATATTCGCTGTCAGCGGCTCGATATCCGGAACACAGACGGCCTGCAGGTAATCGCCGAGCACCGTCTCGACCGCTTTTTCCCAGCCGTCGGCAACATCGAGCGTCTTGGCGACGCGGCGTTCGCCGTCGACGCCCTCGCCTTCCAGCCAGCGCTGTACGCTCTCGTCACCCTCGCCGAGTGCCGCTTTCTGCAGCGCTTCAAGCGACGCGAACTTCGCCTGCGCCGCCTGCACCGCACCGCGCCGCTCGTCGACGAGGCGCATCAGTTTCTGATCCTGCTCCCGCAGTTTGCGGACTTTTTCGGCTATCTCCGTCAGCGCGCGATCGAATTCGTCCCGCGCCTGGCGCTTGCGCTGCTCCTGCTCCGTGAGCTCCTCCAGCTTCGTCTTGAGCGTCTCGTGGTCGCTGGACGAACGCGCGTCGTCCAGTTTTCTGCGCCGCTCGCTGTAGCCGCGGATGCGCGACTTTTCGCTGCTGCTGAGCCTCGTTGTGCTTGCGCGTGCACTCGTCCCATTGCTCCTGCCAGTCCGCAAGAGCGGCTTCGGCACTTAGCAGCGATTCGGCTGATGCCTTCTCGGCATTCTCTGCCTGCTCGAGACCCGGAACCAGCTCGTTGAGGGTCAACTCGAGCTGGGCAATTTCTGACTCATCCTTGTCGATGTGCTCGACAATCTCCCTGGCCCCGAGGATCGCCTGCTCGAGGTCCTTCTCCTGCCGTTCGCGCAGCTCGTTCGCGTGCTCGATAGACTGCTCGAGGCGGGCAATTTCCGAACCAACCTTGTAATAGCGCCCCTGGACTTCGTTAAACAGGTCGGTTCGCTCCGACTGCCGAACCCGGGCGTCCTCTATATTGGCCTCCAGCTTTCGCTGTCCCGCGATATGCTCTTCAAGGCGTGTCTTGCGCTCGTCCAGCCGCGCATTTGCAGCGCTCGCCTGCTCATCGAGATGATGGGTACGGAGCGCCAGCAGTTCGGCTGTGGTGCGGCGCTCTTCTTCCTTGTACCGGCCATAGCGCTCTGCCGTCTTCGCCTGCCGGTCCAGGTGCTTTATGTGCTTCTCGACTTCTTCGAGCACGTCCTGCAGGCGGGCCAGGTTTTCCTTGGTGTGTTTGATTCGGTTCGACGTTTCCTTACGCCGCTCCTTGTACTTCGAGATGCCTGCGGCCTCCTCCAGGAAGACGCGCATCTCTTCGGGCTTGGCCTCGATGAGCCTCGAGATCATCCCCTGTTCGATGATCGAGTAGCTGCGGGGCCCGAGCCCCGTGCCCAGGAACACACCGGTGATGTCCTTGCGCCGGCACCGCGTGCCATTCAGGTAATAGGTCGAGATGCCATCGCGACTCACCTCACGGCGGATGCCGATCTCCGCATATTTGGCGTACTGGCCCTCCAGCGTCGTATCGGTGTTGTCGAACAGCAGTTCAACGGACGCGGCGCCCACCGGCTTGCGGGCACTGGAGCCGTTGAAGATCACGTCCGTGATGGAGTCGCCGCGGAGCCTGCTGGCCGAACTTTCACCCATCACCCAGCGGACGGCGTCGATCACGTTGGATTTGCCGCAGCCATTGGGGCCGACCACGCCAACGAGGCTACTGGGAAAGGTAATGGTGGTGGGGTCTACAAATGATTTGAAGCCGGCAAGCTTGATCTTGCTTAGTCGCATGCGATGGATTGTGCCCAATGCCAGAGAGTTCGGCGTAGTTTAAAGGAATTTCCAAAATAAAACGATTCTCATTGGCCGCTGGGTGCCGGGAGGCCGCCACCCCTCGCGGGACCGGAAATCACCGTGATTTCCGGGCAAAAATGGGCTTCCATGCGCCGGTAAGCCATGTATAATCCCCGCCTTTTCTCGATCCGGCAGGAGTCGAAGATGCCCGCAAAAAAGGCCGCGAGCAAGAAGCGCAAGAAAGCCACAGCCACCCGCAGGAAGGTAACAGCGAAGAAGAAGCCGGCCCGTAAAAAGGCGGCGAAAAAGCGCAAAGTGACAAGGAAGAAGGCAGTGACCAAGAAACGGGCAACACGGAAGAAGACCTCGAAGAAGAAAGTCACCAGGAAGAAGGTGGCGAAGAAGAAGGCGTCCGGGAAAAAAGTGTCGAAGAAAAAGGCATCCAAGAAGAAGGTAGCGAAAAAGAAGGCCTCAAGGAAAAAGGTCTCCAAGAAGAAGCCGGCGAAGAAGAAGGCGGTGAAGAAGAAGCCCGCCAGGAAGAAGGTTTCGAAGAAAAAAGCGTCGAAAAAGAAGATCAGCAAGAAACGGCCCGCAGCGAGCAAACCAGCGTCCCGGCCGCGTCGTCCCCGTGGTGATGTGCTGACCGCACCGATACACGGTATCAGCCCGTATCAGCCGAGACGCGGTGAGGAATATATGAGCGACGCGCAACTCGAGCATTTTCGGGAGATCCTGAATGCCTGGAAGCGTGAACTGATGTACGAGGTCGACCGCACCGTCCACCACATGCAGGATGAGGCCGCGAATTTCCCCGATCCCAACGATCGTGCGACGCAGGAGTCCGAATTCGGGCTCGAACTCAGGACCCGCGACCGCGAGCGCAAGCTGCTTCGCAAGATCGACTCGGCGCTCGCGCGCATCGAGGAAGGCACCTACGGCTACTGCGATGAAACGGGCGAAGAAATCGGGTTGAAGCGACTCGAGGCACGCCCCGTGGCCACGCTGTGTCTCGAGGCGCAGGAACGGCGAGAGCTTGCCGAACGCCAGTTCCGCGACCGGGACGATCGTTACCGCTAGGCCCGCATATGTAGGGCGCTTCGCGCCCTCACCCACCGGGCCACTTCATTTCGGTTCCCTGCTGGCTGCAGCCGCCAGCTATCTGCAGGCACGCCAGGGCGGTGGCGACTGGCTGGTTCGCATCGAGGATATCGACCCGCCCCGACAGCAGCCGGGCGCAATCGAACGCATCCTGGAAGCACTGGAGCGCTACGGCTTCGAATGGGACGGCCCTGTCATCTACCAGAGCGACACCCGATCGGCCCACGAGGCAGCGCTTGCACGCCTGCTGGAAGCCGGCCATGCGTATCCCTGTGGCTGCTCACGCAGTGACCTGGCCGAGGCGCCCCGCGGTCCGCTCGGAATCATTTATCCCGGCACCTGCCGTGCCGGCTGCACGGCAAGCGAGACCGCCATCAGAATACGTACCAACGACTCTGCCGTGAGCTTCGTCGATGGCCTGCAAGGCCTGCAGCAGCAGCGCCTGGAGTCCGAATCCGGCGATTTCGTCATCTGGCGCCGCGATGGGCTCGTCGCATACCACCTCGCGGTCGTCGTCGACGATTACGAGCAGGGTGTGACAGAGATCGTCCGCGGCATCGATCTCATGGACTCGACCTGCCGCCAGGTCTGGCTGCAGCAGCTACTGGGCTACCCGACGCCGGATTATCTCCACATCCCCGTCGCGGCGCACGCCGACGGCCAGAAACTCAGCAAACTGACCGGCGCCAAAGCCGTTCCGGTGAGGCGGCCGGAACGGACCCTCGTGCAGGCACTGTCCGCGCTCGGGCAGCAGCCGGCACCAGGTCTTTACGAGGCGCCACTGCGGGAGATCTGGTCGTGGGCCATGGAGAATTGGCATATAGAGGCCCTTGCAGGAAAGACGCGAATTCTCGTGGACAGCAATGCTATGGCTGAAGGCAAAAATGGGCTATTGTAGTTGCCGCACGCAGATCGAGGCTTCGCATGAGCAAACCCCGCGTTATCAAGAAATACCCGAACCGCAGGCTGTACGACACCGAAGAAAGCCGCTACATCACGCTGGCGGATATCAAGGATCTTGTGATGAACAAGGTCGAATTCGAGGTGATCGACAAGAAATCAGGCGAAGACATCACGCGGACGATATTGCTGCAGGTCATCAGCGAGCAGGAACAGCACGGCGACGCGATCATGACCGAAGACTTCCTGGCACAGATTATCCGGGCCTACGGCTCTGTCGTGCCGGATTTCATGGCGCGCTACCTCGAGCAAAGCATGAGCTTCTTCATGAAGCAGCAGAAATTCCTGCAGGGTCAGGTCAAGAGCGTCGTGGGCACCGACCCGATCAGCGCCATGACAGAGCTGACGCAAAAGAACATCGCGCGACTGCAGTCGCTGCAGGAAGAGATGCTGAAAGGATTCTCGCCGGACAGCGACGCTTCTTCGGCCGGCAATGACGACGACTCGTCCGGCGATCGCAAGCGCACCGGCTGACTTCCTCGTACAGGCGCTCAAGGATTCTTGAACGCCTTGACATAAATGCGATCAATGACCAATCTTGGCGTGTGCAACGGGGATTTGCTCCCCCGCCCCCCGTTGCAATGCCTGAAGGGTTAAAAAACTCAACGGCAGGCCCCCTGCGGAAGTGGGGGGCCATTTTTTTGTCCACCCGATGACCCGGCGCGATGCCGCGATGGCTCCTGACAGCACCGACAAGCGCATAGTACGCAGTGCCTTTCAACCCGCACGATGGTTGCGAAACCGGCACGCGCAGACGATTTATCCGTCATTGCCCTGGGCGCTCCGCGAACGACCCGAGCTGCGGCGCGAGGTACTCAAGTTACCGGACGGCGACGAGACTGCCGTCGACTGGGTGGTCGAAACCGAAGATACACCGAAGACAGCGCCGCTATTGATC
>Ga0111160_1179_pt1 | contig 9326 bp, 8 predicted proteins | sample DeeMarSeWOR28_12_FD_80265 | JGI IMG/M metagenome (GOLD analysis project Ga0111160, IMG submission 80265) | Myxococcales bacterium SG8_38_1
TTGAGCGCCTGGTTCGTCTTCTCTGCGATGGGCTTCTATCCCGTCACCCCGGGCTTGCCCGAGTACCGTATCGGGAGCCCGCTGTTCGAAAAGCTAACCATCCATCTCAGCGAGCGACATCACGAAGGCGAGCGCTTCGTGATCGAAGCGCCCGGCAACGGCCCGGGGGTGGTGCTCGTGAGCAAGGCGTCACTCGATGGAGAGACGCTCGAGCAGCCCATTCTCAGGCACGATACGATCACCGCGGGCGGGTTGCTGCGCTTGCAGATGAGCATTGACTCGCAGCCGAAGTTACGGCTCGACTAGACGGCTTCGGGCATGCCGGCGAGGACGTAAGCAGCCGCAGGTACATGCTGCCCATCCGCCTCGATGCCTTCGATGCACCACCGGGCCGCGTCGCGCAGGTTCGAGAACGCCTTGTTGGGCGCGGGCTGCGGAGAAATCCAGCGAAGCGCCGTGTATGCGCCACGCACTAGAGCATTGGAAAGCACGATCGCGCTGCCGATGTTCTTGTCTCGAATGATCGGGCGCCGCCCGTCCTCGAAGTCCTTCATCTTCTTGCGAAGCGTCGCGTCAGGGATCTGCTCGATCGTCGTCGTGTCGACGATCAGGGCGTGGCGCTTGGGAGCTGCGAAGACGTGCTCGTAGGACTCCTGAAGATAGGTGATGTCCGCGAGCTCGATCACCGCCGGCATCACGACCTGCACGAGCGGCCACATCGATACGTCGAATTCGATCCCCACTCCAACCGGCTTCACACCGATTTCTGGTAGCCCCACCACGTACACAGCCTATCCAGAGCGGCGGGCGCGATGCAACGAATTCATCGAAAGCGATGCGAATTCGATGAATCTCGGCTGCTCAGCCGACGGCAATACGGTCAGCAAGGCCCGCCAGCCGATACGCCGCAATCGGGACGATCTGCCCGTCGTCTTCGATGCCTTCAACGCACCAGCGGGCGGCATCCTGCATCGCGGCGAAAGCCTTGTTGGGCGCAGGCTGCGGAGAAATCCAGCGGAGCGCCGTGTATGCGCCGCGAACGATCGGGTTTTGGATGATCACTGCACTTCCGATGTTCTTCTCTCGCGCTGCCGAGCGCCGGCTGTCCTCGAACGACTTGATCTCTCGTCGCAGGGCCGCATCTGGGACCCGAACGAAGGTGGTCGTGTCGACGATGAGTGCGTGACGGGCGGGCGCGGCAAACAGGTGTTCGTAGCAGTCCTGCATGTATTGGATGTCCGCGCGCGTCATGACAGGTGGCATCGTGATGACTGCAAGCGGCCACATCGACACGTCAAACCCGAGTCCCACCCCTACGGGCCGTCCTCCCAATCTCGGCGCTTCCCCCATGGGGGCGATTATCGACAATCAGCGCAGCGTGGCAAGCAAGCTGTATGGATCGTCATTTGAAGTCGTCGGGTGTGGGGATGTCTTCCGGGCTCGGAGGGGACGAGCGGGGTGGCATGCGCTCCGGAGCAGGCTCCCCGGGTTCCGCAGCTGCCGGCTCCTCGAGCTCCGCGGCCGCCGGCCCAATGGGCTCCGGCGCCGGAGCGATGGGCGGCACGCCCTGTTGGCTCGGCTGCCCGTCGTCCGAGAGGACTGCAAAGTACGTCCATGCAGCTCCAAGTAGCAGGATCACCGCGGGGATGATCAGCGCCCACCATGCACTTCGGGCAGGCGGAGCTTTCGACGGCATGTCGCTTAGCCGGCAGAGCTCGCACTCTCCGCTCTCATCTAGCGGAAGGAGGTGCTTTTCGCAGATCCCGATCGTTTCCACCATCTGGGCGCCATTCTATCATGGTCGGGACGACACCAGTTACTGAACGACGATGCACTCGGCCTCAGCTCAGGCCATCATCTCGTCGATCAAGCCACCTTCGAGGCTCTCGTGGCCGAAGTCGTCGACGGGGTCGCCGTTGCCTTTCCGAAGGCCCACCGCCGTCGCCAGGGTGTTGAGCATCTTGTTGTGGGTCACATCCCCGGCGTCGACGTACACGCCGGTTCGTAGGAACCCATCGGCGCCACCCGCCAACACATACGGCAGGTTGTTCACGGAATGGGGCGGTCCATTCGAAAGGTCGTTCATCCACACGCACACCCCCTTTTGCAGGAGTGTGCCGGTCTCCGTCGTGTATGTGGAGAGGCGATCGATGAGCCGGCCGAACAGCCGTGCGTGAATCCGATCGACCGCGCTGTGCTTCGACTGAGCATCCGGGATCGGATCTCCGTCCGAGCCGTCGGCGAAAATACGTGATATGATGGGAACTGCTCGCCGTTCCACCAGTAGCGCGTAGCGTCGTTGCCGTTGCCGATTTGCAGCGTGGCAGCATGCGTGTACCCACACGACAGGGCCAGCGCGATCACATCGATGTGAAGCTCGGCGACTTCGACGATGCGGTTTCCGTCCTGGTGCTCACCGTCGATTGCGTTGATCGCTGCGACCGTCGGTGCATCGAGCGGTGCGCATTCCGCAAGCCGGATTTCGAGGTCTCTAATCGCCGTGAAGTGAAGGTCGAGCCGGGTACGGTCGTCGGAGCTCAGATCGCTTCTTCCCAGCAACGTCTGCATCTGGTCGCGAACCAGGTCGTTGACGCTCTTGCGTCGTGCCGTGATCGCGTTCGCCGAAGACTCGTCTAAATCGACGAGACCCATGATGTTGTCAAAGGCGACCTTCGGGTTGGTCTGCGCCCCGCGGCGATCGTTGGCGCCACGGTACGAAAGCACGCTGTCGAGGAAGCCGTAAGGCCGCATTGCTGCGAGCGTGAGAGGCCCGGTTCCGTTAGCGTTGAGCTCGCGGGCGATGCGATTGTCGAGCGATTCTCCGAGCGCCAGCGAGTTGTTCGTCGCCTCGGCGTCGCCTGTGGGCTGCGCGGTCAAAGCCTGAAGGGCGCCCCGGGCGTGCCCGCAGCCGCCGATCGACAGAGCGCCACGCACCCCCCTGACCAGGAGGAGATCATCTGCATAGGCGCTGAGCTCACTCGTCGCCCGGTCGCTGTCGGCCGCCAACGCTGCCGCGGTCAATGCGCCGAGATTGCGAGGCCAAAACATCTCGGGCTCAGCTGGGTCGCTGTACTGAAGCGCCTGGGAGCAGCCATTGCCTTGGCGCATGAAAACGACGAACCCTGGATTGTCCGGACCCGCGGCCCGCACTGGCCTCGACGCGAAGGTTTCCAAGAATGGCAACCCGACGGTGACCCCGGCGGCGCCCGTCAGGAATAACCGCCGCGGGAACGGACGTTTCGCAAACCCGCTCACGATCCCTCCGCGTTGCGCGACCTGAATTCGTCGCTCTTCACCAGCTCGATGAGAAGCTCTTTGATCGAGAAGCCGTCGAGCGACCGATCTCCGAGACTCTGAATGAGATCGAGGTCGGAGCCGGCAGTGTCGCGGCCGAGCGCGTACTCGACCCAGTGCTTGGTGTAGCAGTCGTGTGTTTCGACTCGTTCCGCGATTGTGTGATTGAACTCCGATGCGCCGTCGAACTCCATGAGGCCGTCTGCGAATTCGAACGCTGCGGCTGCATCGATCGGTAGGCCGTTCTCTTCCAGGCGATACTGGCCAAGCCCGTCAAAGCTCTCGAAAGCGAAACCGACTGGGTTGATGAAGGTGCCATGGCAGCTCGCACCGCAAGTTCCGGGGCCCGTATGCATCTCGATTCGTTCCCGCGAGGTCATCGTCATTCCGTCATCGGCCGGGATCGGCGGAAGCGCGTCAGGCGGCGGCGGAAGCTCCGTGCAGAGCACTCGATGGTTGATGAACACCCCGCGATGAACCGAGCCCGTGAGCCCGCCGTGCGAGGCGAGGAAGCCGAGCTGCGTGAGCAGGCCTCCGCGCTGCGGCTGGCTCCAAACATCGAAGCTCGCCTTGGTAAACGATGGGCCAAAGCTGCCTTCGAGCCCGTAGATCGCAGCCAATCCGTCGTTCGCGAAGGTGTATGGAGCGGTGAGCAGCTTGGCGAGGTCCCCTTCCTCGACGAACACGACATTCTCCACGAAGCGCCGCGCTTCTTCGTACATGTCGTCCCCTACACCACCATAGTAGAGCGGAAACTCCGACTGATCCTTGCTCAGCCCCCGAAAAAGGCCCCAGTTGAAGAGCTGCGCGTGAAACCGCTCGACCATGGCTTGCCCCCGCGGGTCGTCGAGAAGCCTGGTCGCTTGGGCGGCGATTTGCTCGGGCGTGCCCAACGCTCCGCGCTCCGCCTCTTCGAGGAGTAGATCGTCCGGCATCGTGTTCCAAATCATGTATGAGAGGCGGGACGCGACCTCGAAGTCGTCGAGCCTCACCGAGCTTCCGTCCCGATCCACACCAGTCTCGATCCGGTATAGAAAGTACGGAGACTGCAGAAGCGCTTCGATCAAGGCGCGAACGCCTGCGTCGAACGCGTCCATTTCTGGGAAGTGAATGGCGGCGCCCTCGAACAGGGCCAGGTGCGCATCGATCTCTTCCGAAGACAAGGGTCGACGATATGCGCGCCGGCCGAGCTCGCGAACGAGAGCCCGTGGCTGCTCGCTCGAGTCGCTGCTGAGCCCGTCGGGGATCAGTCGGGCGAGTGCCGGTGGGTCGCCCGTCACCGACTCGGCCAGGGACTCGGCCGCGCTTTGGTAGTTACTCCACAAGTCGTTGCTCACGCGAAGTGCGCGACTGTTGTTGTCGAAGAAGCTGATCTGCGTGTCCGGCTCGAAACCCGAAGACAGGTCGGGGACGCTCTGAAGGCGCAGGAGGTCGCGAACGCTGTTCTCCCATTGCTGATGGGTCAGACGAGGAAACGCGGTCCCCGCTGCGAGCTCCCCCGTGGCTCCGCATACCGATCGGCCACACTGGGGCTCGCCGGGCGCAGCTGGTCCGCCAGGCGCGTCACCCGCTGAGCCGATCGTTCCGTCGCAGGCTGCGACGAAGACAGCACAGCCAATCGCCAAGTAACGGGACCACATGTGATTAATACCTAAAGATGCTTATACACCCAAAAGGCTGTAGGTGTCCATCGGACACCCTGCTCCACCGAGCAGCGGAACCCCGGAGCTGGCGTGCTATTGCTCCGGCGTGCCCAAGCTCGATGGCCTCCTCGATCGGCTCGATCTCGAGTCCCTCGACGTCGATCTCTTCCGGGGATTCAGCCCGCATGACGGCCGCCCACGCATCTTCGGCGGCCTCGTTGCGGCGCAATCCTTGATCGCTGCGTGCCGCACGGTGGAGGGCCGGGTGGCCCACTCGCTGCACGGTTACTTCCTGCGAGAGGGCGATACCTCGGTGCCGGTCATCTACCATGTCGATCGTATTCGCGACGGCCGCTCGTTTGCCACGCGGCGTGTCGTCGCGAAGCAGCATGGAAAAGCGATATTCAACATCTCGGTGTCGTTCCAGGCGCCTGAAGAAGGTCTCGAGCACCAGGTTCCGATGCCGGCCGCGCCCCCCCCGGAGATGGTTCCAACCAACCTGGAGCGCTTGCAGGAATACAAAGCGCGATCCGGTCACCCCGCGGTGGACTTCCTCTTGTTGCTCGATCAACCGATCGAGCGGCGCGAGGTCGATCACGTCGATTTGCTCGAGCCTGAGCCGCACACCGGCAGCCAGCGAATGTGGTTTCGGGCGGACGGCGAGCTCGGTGACGATCCAGTCATTCACCAAGCAGTGCTCACCTATGCAAGCGACTACGGGCTCTTGGAGAGCTCGTTCAACGAGCACGGCCACAGCTTCCTGACGGAACAGCTGATCATTGCTAGCCTCGACCATGCGGTCTGGTTTCACCAACCGGTTCGTGCAGACCAATGGATGCTCTACGTGACACAGAGCCCACGCACGTCGGGGGGGCGCGGCCTCAATTTTGGGCACATCTATTCCCAAGATGGCGCTCTGCTAGCCTCGGTGGCACAAGAGGGTTTGATGCGCATTCGAAAGCCCGGATGACTTCCAACTCTCGCGCAAGAACCTTTCTCACGCTGGCGTCCTTGCTCGCGCTCGTGCTCTTGTCGGCGTCAGCTCACGCGCAGGTGACTCCACTGCGCAAGGGTGCCGAGGCCGAAGCTGCGGGTGCGTCTTCGGACCTCTCCGATTTGCAGGCGCGGCGGCAGGAGTTGCGAGCCCGGCTGTCTGATTGGCAGGCCAAGTCCAGCGAATATCTGCGCATTGGCCAGGAAGCTGGGTCGCGGTTCGAGGCGATTGAACAAGAGATCTCGCTGCTGGAGAATCGAGACGCCATCGCGATTCCCGACTCCGTGACCGCAGCGAAGCTCGACGCCCTGCTGCTGGACGCCGAGCAGGACCTCGCTGCCGCGCGCCGCGAAGCGCTGGAGCTCGACACGCAAGTCGAGCAGAGATCGGAGCGCCGTCGCCGGGTTCCAGAGTTGCTCTCGGTCGCCAAACAGCGCTTGAGTCAGCTCGAAGTCGCTGTGCCCGTCGCGACCACGGATCCCGTGCTTAGCTCACTGCAAGCTGAGGTCGACGCGCTGAGGCGTGAAGTGCTGCGCGCCGAGATCGAAGCGTATCAAAACGAGATCGGGAGCTACGATGTGAGAGGCGATCTGCTCAGCAAGCAGCGCGATCGCGCGACGCTCCGTATCGCGTACTACGGAGCGCTCAGCGCCAAGTTGAGAGACGCGCGGCAGCGACTGTCGCGGCTTCAGGTTGAGCAGGAGAACGAGTCTACCAGGCAGTTGTTGGAAGCACTCACCGAGGTGCCGCCAGGCTACAAGCGCACCCTCGAAGAGATCTACCTTCGCAACGAAGCGCTCGCGTCCGTCTGGACGAGTGACGGGGGACTCTCCGATCAGATCACGGATGTGAGCGAGAAGCTCGCTCGGGCCGAAACCAAAGTTGCCTCCATTCAGTCGGAGCTCGCGCGGCTCGCGGCTCGCGTCGAGGCCGTGGGCTTGGCTGATTCGGTTGGAGCCCTCTTGCGTCGCCATCGAGCCGAGGCGCCCGATATCGGCATGTACCGCCGTTTCATTCGCATGCGCCAAGAGCAAATCGGCGCGGTCCAACTCCAGCAGATCAAGCTGCGAGAGCAGCGGGAGTCGCTCGCCGACATCGATGCGCTGATCGTCGAGGTTATGGATTCGGTTGCGGAACCGATTTCGAAGGACGAACGGGCTGATCTTGAGAAATTGCTGCGACAACTCTTCGAGACCCAGCGCCGGTACATGGACGCACTCATCGAGCGCTACGAGACCTACTTTCAGAAGCTCGTCGACTTCGACGCGCAGCAACAAGAGCTCGTCGCTCGCACGCAAGATCTACTCACGTTCATCGACGAGCGCATACTTTGGGTCCCTAGTGGCCGCGCAGTGCAACCCGATCTGCTTTCTGACGGGCGCGATGCGCTCGCGTGGCTGACGGGTTCGAAGTATCTAGCGCAGCTCGGCCGAGGTACCCGGGACGCGTCGATGCGTTGGTGGCCGCTCAACCTGCTCGTCTTGCTCTTGTTGTTGTCGTACATCCCGGCTGCGCGGCGAATCCGGTCGCGCCTCCGCAGCCTCGGTGACGAAGCGCGCCGCACGGATTGCATCCGGTTCGCTCCTACGGTCGAGGCAGTCGGACTCAGCCTGCTGAATGCGATTTGGCTACCGGCCCTGATCGCGTATTTCGCTTGGCGACTCGAGCTGTCGCCCTCCGCGACGCAATACACTCGAAGTATCTCGTACGGACTGGTGATGGCGGCCGGTTTCTGGGCCACGTTACGCGTGCCGCGCCAGTTGTTGCGACCTCGGGGCGTCGCTGTAGCTCACTGCGGCTGGCCCGAAGACGCCACGCAAGTGCTTTTCAGGAATCTCGGATGGTTCGCATGGGTCACGGTGCCCGCGGTCTTCATGATCGGCGTGTTCGAGATGCGCGGAGAAGACCTGTGGCGGGAGTCCGTGGGCCGGCTTTTGTTCCTAGTCGCACTCCTGGCCGTCGTCGTGTTCAATTATCTCGCCTTGCGGCCCAACGGTTCGCTGTCGGCGATGCTGACGTCGCGCATTCGCAAACGCCCGTGGACGTGGCGCATCGTTCGGCTCGCATCGCTCGCGGTGCCGCTTGGGTTGGCCGCAGCTGCGCTTCGCGGTTTCTATTGGACCGCGCTGCAATTCTCGGTACGGCTGCACTTCACGCTGCTGTTCTTGTTCCTGCTGGCCCTCGGCCTGCAACTCGCTGCGCGCTTGTCGATGGTGAGCGAGCGCAGGGCGGCGCTCGAACCGGAAGCTCTCGATGACAAGGCCCATCGTCCCCCTCCCACGATGGAGGTCAGCCGAGTGATGGTAGGCACGGGAGTCTTGCTCGCGATCCTCGGCACCTTTGCGATCTGGGCAGACCTTCTGCCTGCCGTTCGCATTCTCGATCAGGTGGAGCTTTGGACGAGCACACAAACCGTCACGGCGGCGGACCTCGATCCTTCGGGTGTCGAGAGGTTGACGACAGAAGAGCAGCTCGTGGCGGTCACGCTGGCCGATCTGTTTCGAGCGCTTCTGATTGGCTTGCTCTCGCTCGCGCTCGTGCGAGCGCTGCCGGGCGTGCTCGAGGCCACGCTTTTTCGCCGACTCGGACCTGGTGAGCGCTACGCATACGTCACGATCGTCAACTACGCCGTGGTCCTAGCCGGCTTAGGGTTCGCTTTCGACGCGATCGGAGTCGGTTGGTCCAGCATACAGTGGCTGGTCGCGGCGGTAGGCCTGGGTCTCGGCTTCGGGCTTCAGGAGATCTTCGCCAACTTCGTCTCAGGGCTCATCATCTTGTTCGAGCGACCGATCCGAGTCGGCGACACGGTGAGTGTCGGGGAGATCAACGGAACGGTCAGCAAGATCCACATTCGCGCCACGTGGATCACCGGCTTCGATAGAAAGGAGCTGATCGTACCCAACAAGACCTTCGTGACGGGACAGCTCATCAACTGGACGCTTTCCGATCCCGTCCTCCGCCTTGAGATTCCGGTAGGTATTGCATACGGTTCCGACACGGACAAGGCCATCGAGGTCTTGAACAAGGTCGCCAAGGATTCGATCCGGGTCTTGCACGACCCTCCACCACAGGTGTTCTTCGTTAGCTTCGGAGACAGCTCGCTCGACTTCGAGCTGCGCGTCTTTACGATGGGCGTCAATCAGCGGTTCCTCGCAAGGCACGAGCTCCACATGAGCATCGACAAGGCATTTCGCGAGGCTAAGATCGAAATCGCGTTCCCTCAGCGCGATCTTCACCTGCGTTCGGTGCCCAAAGAGTGGCGCCCACCGTCCGCGAGCTCCGAGTGAGCGTCACGGCTCAAACTACTGCAAGTTGTAGTTGATGATCATCGATTGGCTGCCGCGCCGAATCGATAGATCGAACTTGTCGGCGGTTCGGAGAGTCGTGTATGCGCC
>Ga0111160_1166_pt1 | contig 9291 bp, 10 predicted proteins | sample DeeMarSeWOR28_12_FD_80265 | JGI IMG/M metagenome (GOLD analysis project Ga0111160, IMG submission 80265) | Myxococcales bacterium SG8_38_1
GATTCGCTCGGGCTCAGCGGGGAAGAGACGTACTCGATCTCCGGGATCTCGGCGGGCGTCGCCCCCGGCAAGATGCTCTCCGTCACGACGGACACCGGTAAGTCGTTCAGCGTGAAAGCGCGGCTCGATACGCCTCAGGAGGTCGAATATTACCAGCACGGGGGCATCCTGCAGTACGTCTTGCGGCAACTCGCAGCGCAGTAGTACATGCTGCGTAGACGCACATGTCCCTCGTCTTCGTCATTTCGCCACCTCGCGCCGGTTCGACCCTCCTTCAACGCATGATGGGGGCGCACGCCGAGGTGTTCACACACCCGGAGCCCCACCTGATCAGCCCCATCGCGCACCTCGGTGTCTACGGGAACGTCGACAGGGCCCCGTACGACCACATCAACGCGGCCGAAGCGATCAAGGCGTTCATCGAGGATCTCCCGAACGGCGAACAAGACTACCTCGATGCGCTTCGCGCGTACACGGACACGCTCTATGGCCGCATGCTCTCGACGAGCCAATGCAGCTATTTCCTCGACAAGACACCCGCCAACGCCTTGGTGCTGCCGTTTCTCGAGCGGCTCTACCCGGACGGCAAGTACGTGGTCTTGACGCGCCATCCGCTGGCGGTGTTCAGCTCATACGCGAACAGCTTTTTCAACGGCGACTGGCAAGCCGCTCATGATTACAATCCAATCCTCGAGCGATACGTGCCCGCGATGGCCAGATTCATTCGAGAACGGCCGGTCCCATTGCTGCACGTCGCGTATGAAGACATCGTGATGGAGTCAGAGCCTCAGCTAGAACGAATCTTCGCGTTCTTGGGGCTCGAGCACGATCCGGCTGTCGTCGACTACGGAAGCGCGGAGCCCGCCAAGAAGGGCATGGGCGACCCGATCAACGTCGACAAGCAAGGCCGCCCGGTGACCGGGAGCATCGACAAGTGGGCTGCGGAGCTCGCCCACGACCCCGAGAAGCGAAGCCTCGCCGAGTCGATGATCGCAAAGCCGCCCCGCAACAACTACACCTTGCAACGCCGCATCATGCTCGCCCTCAAGAAAGACATTCACACGCGGCCTCACGGCAAGCTGGTCAAGAGAGTCAAGTACTACTGCGACGTCTTGCTCCGCGAGTAGCGCGGAGCCTCGCGATGATCACTTGGGATTCGGTGGCGGTGGTCACGGGCTGCCCTTCGAAATCGCCCGTGTGTGATTCGACCGTGAAGCCGTTGTAGTGGAGCAAGGATTCGAGCTCGGCCGGGAAGAACTGGCGTTGGGTGAGGGGAGTGCAAAACGACTCATGCTTCTGCGTTGGATGCTCGAAGTCCATGATCGTGGTTTCCACCTGCGTCATCGGATCGTAGCTGAAGTACTCGCCGTACCGATATTTAACAGCGCCGCGGGGGTGCGGAACTTCGCCGCCTCGATAACATTTGGCAGGGTCGCGAGCCATGCTCGCCGGGTCGGGAAGGAGCACGTCGAACACGAACCGGCCCTGCGGTTCGAGGTGGTGACGCACGGTTGCAAAGCCGCGCTCGATTTGCTGCCGGGTGTAGAGGTGCATCCACACGTTGAAAGGCGCGATGACCAGCGGAAACCGTCGTCGCAAACGAAGCCGCTCGAGACTGCCGTGCCGAAGCTCCACGTGCTCTCGCGTCGTCCTAGGGAGTCGCGAGAGCCGCTCTTCGGCTCGTTCCAGCATGGGCTTCATCGGATCGATGCCGACGACGTCGACCCCGGCCTTGGCGATGGCGAGCGCGACTCGCCCGGTTCCGACGCCGAGCTCGAGGACGGGGCCGCCCGAGCTGCGAGCCAAATCGACGTAGAAGCGGACGTCGTGGCGACGGCGACGGTACGCTTGATCGTAGTAGCCACCGTCTTGGTAGTGGGCCTCGGATCCGGCCGCGCTCCTGGCGGATTTGCGGCTAGCCACGGTCGCCCACCAAGTGAGCCGAGAGCTCGGCAAAGCCTTCGCCCCGATCCGCATCGGTGACGTAGCGCGGAGGCGTCGGAAGTCGATCGAGATGGGGGCGCACGTTCGCAACACCCACGCTCTTTGGGAAGTACGCGAACGCCTCGGCGTCGTTCCCGCTATCGCCAACGAACACCCATCGCTCGAGCTCCGCGTCCAGGTCGACCCCGGTGGTGTCACGAAGCGCCCGCGCGACACCCCTGGCCTTGTTCCAAGGTCCGGGCACCGCGTGCGCATGCACGGTGGACACCGAGCTCGATGCGCCGAACCCTTCGATGAGGGAGACGAGGGCGTCGATCTCGCTTCGCGGCAGCGAGACCTGCTCGCCGACGTCGAAGGCGAGGTCGCACCGGCGCGCCCTGTCGTCACTACTCACCTGAACCTGAGGCATCACGCGAGCGACCTCTTCGCGGATCTTGTCGAGGAGGGTTTTTTGTCGCCGGCGTTCCTCGCCGCCGCAGAAATAGCCCTCGCGGAACCGATTGCCATCCACCCAAGACCAACCCGCCCCGTTCTCGCCAACGGCGACTCGAACGGGCCAATGTCGAGCGATCACGTCCGCCCAGCCGAGCGGCCTGCCGGTCACGGCGACCAGCTCGAAGCCGGCAGCCGCTAGCCGGTGCATCGCGGCGTACGCACTTGGGTCGAGGACCCCGTTTTGCGTGACGGTGTCGTCGATATCGAACACGAGGCCGCGCACGCGAGCGGCCTGGAGGTTTCGATAGCTCTCCATCGAGGGGTCCCCATACCACACCCTTCGGGGCTTGCGGACCGGACCCGGTCGGCGTACCGTGATTGAAACGGAGGGGATACGTTGCCCAACCTCGGATTTGGCGAGCTAGTCATAGTTTTTCTGATCGTGATGCTGATTTTCGGCGCCGGACGGCTGCCCCAAATCGGCGAAGGGCTCGGGAAGGCCATCCGCAATCTCAAGCGCGGCCTGAACACCGACGATGACATCGACGTAACCCCGGCCGACAAGCAAGTCCCGCAGAAGGCCGCCTCCCGTGCGGAGGACGCCGAAGTCGTCGACAAGGTCGAGTCCAAGTAGCGTTCAGTCGGCCGAGTGCTCCGGGTCGGCCCTTCGGAGCTCGAGGATGGCTTTGCAGCTGAGCCGCAGCGGCGCCGCGAGCTCCGATGAGGTGGCGGCTTCCTTGAGCTCGCTTTTGCGGAGCAGCGGCGCGAGCAGCAGCGCTGTGTCGAGCGGCGTATCCGGGTTTCTGAGGATCGCGTTTCGGGGTCGGTAGCGAACGACCCAGCGTCGATGGCGATACACGGTTTGTAGAACGCTGGGATCGTTCGGCCGGGCGGCGCAGACGCGCACCACGTCTTCTTCGGTCAGCGAAGGATTGTCCAGAAGGATCCGAATCACGTCGGGGTGGGGATCACGAACGACGCGTTGAATCAGAGAGCGGTTGTGCGTTCGCGCAAGTGACTTGCGCTCTCCGAGAGTAAGCGGACGGCCCCGGCCGAAATCGGGGACGCGCCGTTCGCTCGCCTCGAGGCCATCTTCGTCGATGGGCGGGGTCACGAAATCAGCAACATGATGGAGCTCGAGCCGGCGGGCTTCGGCGCCGAGCTCGGCGCGCATCGATTGTACTCGCGGGTCGAACAACGCCCACCCGATCGCGAGGAACACCAGTTGCGCATCGGGATCACCAAGCGAGGCGTGCCGGTGTGCCGCGTCTAGAAACCCGAGCGTATCTTCGGCTCGGGCGGACTCGAGCCGTTCGCAGATCAGGCCGACGCGCATGTCGATCTCATCGACTCGAGCGAGGCGGCGGAAGAAGCCGGATGCTGACGCTGCGCGCTCCACGAGGAGAATCCCCTGGGTACCAGGGTAGTGAGCCCCCCGGAGAACGCCAGCTTGACGCACTGCGTCGCCGGGCTAGCCTCGATAACCCGATGACTGAGGCAAAACAGGCGCGTGTGATCAAGCGGTACGCAAACCGTAAGCTCTACGACACCCACGACAGCAAGTACGTGACCTTGGACCGCATCGCAGAGCTCGTGCGAAACGGCGAAGAGGTGCGGGTGCTGGACAACAGGTCGCAAAAGGACCTCACCAAAGTGACCTTGGCGCAGATCATCTACGAAGAGCAGAAGAGTGGAAACGCGACTTCGTGGTCGGTTCAGAGCCTCCGCGGCTTCATCCAAGAGGGGCGCGAGAAGCTGGTCAACTCTTTGATGGAGGGCCCCGTAGGCAAGCTCGTGGGCCGCGCCGAGGAGCTCGGCCAAGAGGTCTACAGCGCAGCCGACGACCGTGTTCGCGCGGTGCTGGAGAGCGCGGCGAACCACGTCAAGCAGCTTCAGGGCGAGGTCCTGCGCCTGCAGGCACGCATCGAAGAGCTCGAGAACAAGTTGCGCCAGGGGTCCTCAAAGGACAAGGGGCCTGATAACCTGGAATAATTCCCGCTCCTCGGGGTTCTAACAGCAGGTATGCGCCCTAGACCCAGGAAAATCGCGACCGAGCGGCGCCTTTTCGAGACCGAGGCGCGACCCCATCTCGATACGCTCTATTCGACCGCGTTACGATTGACGCGCTCGCCGGTCGACGCCGAAGACCTGGTGCAGGACACCCTCGTCCGCGCCTATCGCTTCTACGACCGCTTCGAAGCCGGCACGAACTTCAAGGCCTGGTTGCTCCGCATACAGATGAACGCGTTCGTGAACCGGTACCGGCGATCGATACGCGAGCGTCAGGTCTTCGATGGCCCGATGGCGGCGCCGGTGGGTGAAGGCGTGATGAGCCGCGCGACGATGCGGGGGCTGACCGATCCCGTGGGCGATGCACAGCGTCAGATCATCGCTCGCGAGATCAACCGCGCATTCGAGCAACTCTCGGAGGATGCGCGCGCCATGGTGCTTTTGGCCGACGTCGAAGAGCTCTCCTACAAAGAGATTGCCGAAGTGATGGGTTGCCCCATCGGAACGGTCATGTCGCGTTTGCATCGCGCGCGAAAGCAGCTGCAGGTGTCGCTGCAACAGCACGCGGTGCAGCTCGGCATCATCGAGGCGGATGAGGATTCGGAAGAAGATCCGGTTTCGCTCGAAGCGTTTCGATCACGAAAGGCGGTGAAGTCATGAGTTGCAAGCTCGTGCGCCGTCACCTCGGCGCGCTTGTCGACGGCGAGCTCGATCCGGCCACCCAGATCGAATTCGAGCGTCATCTCGAAGCTTGCTCGGCTTGTCAGGAGCATCTGACTTTCGAGCGCGCGTTCCGGAAGCAGACCCGCAATTCGCTCGCCGGACCGCAGGCACCGGAGCATTTATGGGGAAGGGCGCTTCATCGACTCGATGAGATCGATGAGGCGAAAGCGCAGCATGCGTCATTGATCGAGATCCGTCCGATGCGCTGGAAACAAACGGGACTGATCGCGGCGGCTGCTGCGGCACTCTTGATCATCGGCGGAGTGCTTCGCTTGCCGGACGGCGACGGCTACACGAGCGCCGGCATGCTTCAGGACGTCCTCGACGTCCACACCAAGGCGTTGCCGTCGGATGTCGAAGCCGAAGCGCCTCAAGAGGTCGTGCGATACTTCCAAGGCAAGACCCCGTTCCCCGTGAAGCCCGCGCAGTTCGAAGAGCCGAGTATGAAGTTCATGGGCGCCCGATACATCATGGTCGGCTCCCGGCCAGCGGCGGCGCTCTACTACAACCACGGCGGGCATCGGGTCACGCTCCTGGTCTTTCAGTCACCCGAGCTGATGCAGAATGCCCGTCGCACACATGTCGGCGGCCATGAGCTCTACTATCACGATGTAGGCGGCAACGTAGTGACCATCCGCCAGCATGGAGGGGTGAACTACGCGTTTTTCGGCGATCTCGATCGCCCTGTGCTCTTCCGACTCGCGGCCAACGCGCGCGTCGCGGACTGATCTGCTCGATCGTGCCGAGAGAGGCGTTTTGGCGGGGTTCGAGCGTTGACAGGCCCCGCCCCGGAGCAGTATCATTTTTTGACGCGGACATAACTTTGCATGCGAAGTGGGGACTGGATGCGTCGGGGTTTCGTTCAAACGGCGGAATCGCTGATAGTCTGGCCGCGGGAACCGAAGGGGATGCCAAATGTCGGATGACCAGATGTCGAGCGATCTGCCCACGAAAATGGGTGCGCCACCCGAAATCGACAACGAGATCGATGAATTCGCAGAGAGTGCGTTTGACGCGCTGCTGATGGAAAGCGACGGGGGCAAGCCTGCCGCGGAGCTTGAAGCCGTGGAGGACGTCAAAGACGTTGAAGACACCGAAAACGTCGAAGTGGCCGCCGCGACTGGCGAGTACGAAGACGTCGAGCTCGACGACGTGATCATGGTCTCGGACGTTCCGCCGCAAGAATCGGCTGCGGTGTCTGCGCCGCCTTCGGCACCGCCTGCGTCCGCACCGCCCATCGTTCAGGACGGCCCCAGCACCGGCGAGGTTGCGGCAGCGCGTCTTCGATCTGAGATCTCGGAGCTCAAGGCAAAGCTTGCCGAGTCCTCCGGCGGGGTTTCGAGCCGCCAGTTCCTCGACCTTCGTGAGGCGATGAACAAGAAGGACAAAGAGATCCTCGAGCTGCGCGACCAGCTCAGCGGTCGCGACAAGGAAATCCTCGAGCTGCGCGATCAATCGATCAGCCTCGAGCGCAAAAGCGCGGACTTCTACGAAAAGACGGCGGGCCTCGAGCGCTCTTTGTCGAAGGCACAGGAGGCAATTGCGAGCCTCACCGAGGACAAAGAGAACGCGAACAAGCGCTACGAAGATGTGAAGGGGCGCTTCGAGCGCGAGAAAGCGAAGGCCGAAGGACTCGAGGAAGAGGTCGCACGAGAGCGTGAAGGACGGGCCGCCGATATCGAGGCGCTCAAGGGCGCTCATGATGCGGAGCTGGCCAAGGCGCGTGTGGTTTCTGAAGAGACCATCGAGCTACTGAAGGCCGAATCGGCGGCGGCGCTCGCGAAGGCTCAAGAAGACACGGAGGCGGCGCTTCACGCGGCCGCGAGTGAGAAAGAAACTGCGCTGGCTTCGCTACGCTCCGAGCTTGCCGATGCGCAGGCAGCGTCCTTGGCGCAGGCGGCGGCCGAAGCGGATGCGGTCAAGCAGGGGGCGTTGGCAGGGCTCCGCGAAGAGCTCGAGACCGCGGCTTCTGCGAGGATGGCGGCGGCCGAAAGCGAGTGGCAGCGCACGATGACCGAGCGCGAGTCGGCGCTCCAGGCCGAGAAACAGCAGGAGCTCGAGTCGGCCGAGCAGGAGCACTCGAAGCAGCTTGCAACCCTCGGTCGCAAGCTTGCCGACACCGAAACCGAGCTTGCGGGCGTGCGCGAACGCGAGCAGCTCAACGAGGAGCGAGCGATCGAGCTCGAAGGAAAGTTGTCGGAGGCCGAGGGCGACCTCGCCTCGACCAGGACTCAGCTCTCCGAGACCCAGAGCATTCGCGATCAGCTCCAGGCCGAGCTCGGCGAGACGAAGGAATCGCGCGACGCGCTCCAGCAGGAGCTCGACGCGAGTCGAACGAGGGTCGAGATGCTCGAGGGCAACAAGAAGGACCTCGAGTCGCGCGTTGGTTCGCTCCAGGCGTCGAAGTCACAGCTCGAGTCGAAACTTTCGATGGCTGTCGAGAAGATGGCGACGGACGAGGCGCTTCTCGAACGAGTACGCAAAGCAATGGCCATCGGCATCAGCTTGCTCGAAGAGCAGCAGAACAACACCTATGGGGCGGCTACCTCCGAGATGGAAGGCGCTTCCGAGGACGCCGAGTAGGGGCCGGCCGAGTCGACGCCAAGCCGGGCATGCTCGGCAGGGCTTCGGCCGGTTCGATGAGCCGAACGAGCTTTCCGAGCTCACGCTGCGCGAGCGGGGGAGGCGGCGTGTCGGCCAACATCGCGACGAACGCGCGCGCATGGATCGGGCGATGCCGAGGATCCGGGTCGAGGAGAGATTCGACCGCGTCGATCACTGGCTCTGGCGCGTGCGGAGCGACATCTCGTAGCGGCTCACGGCAGCCGTTGCGCGCGTGATCGAGGGTTTGGAGGTCGTGGCCACCGTCGAATGGCCGGAAGCCCGCGAGGCACTCGTAGAGGAGCACGCCGAGCGAAAAGAGATCGGAGCGCGCGCTGCACTGCCCGCCGAGCGCGTACTCGGGCGCCATATAGGCGACTTTCCCCTTGAGCGCATTGCTTTGCACACTCGCTGGGCGATTCATCGCCTTCGCGATGCCGAAGTCGGCGAGCTTCACCTCACCCCAATTGCTCAGCAGCACGTTCGATGGCGAAATATCCCGGTGGACGATGCCTGTCGTCTCGCCTTCGTCGGTCACGGTGTGCGCGAAGTCCAGCGCAGAGCCCAAGGCGTGTGCGATGAAGGAGACCAGCCCCATATCGAGCGACTCCGCGCGGACGCGGACGTGCCGAAGCAGCGCGCGAAGATCGGTTCCTTCGACCAGCTCAAGCGCGAGGTAGTGCGCACCATCGACGATGCCGAAATCGAGCACCCGGGCGATCTGGCCGTGGTGAAGAAGCGCCGACAAGCGCGCTTCCCGCAAGAACATCTCGACGAACTCCGGGTCGCTTGCGAAGGCCGGCAAGATTCGCTTCAGGCAAACGCGCTGCTCGAAGCCACCGACTCCTCGGCGCACAGCAACGAAGGTCTCGGCCATTCCGCCGACGCCGAGCCGCTTCACGAGCTCGTAGTCGCCAAAGGGTTCCGGAAGGACGTCGGACATCCGAGACTCAAGCTAACATATCGCTTCGCGGAGGGCTTCGACGCAGAGCGCGACGTGGCGCGGGGTCGCGGAAGCGCCCATGAGGCCGATACGCCACGCCTGCCCCTTGAACTCCCCGAGACCTCCACCGATTTCGAGATCATAGTTACGCAGGAGCTTCTTCCGGACATCGGCGTCGCGGACGCCGTCGGGAATGCGTACGAGCGTGAGGGGAGGGAGCCGCACGGAAGCTTCGACGGGCAGCTCCAGGCCGAGCTCTTGGAGTCCGCCATAGAGCGCCTGGGCCTGCTCACGATGTCGCGCGTAACGGCGCTCGAGGCCTTCCTCGAGGACGAGACGCAACGCCGCGTGGAGCGCGAAGATCATGTTGACCGGCGCGGTATGGTGGTAGACGCGCTCGCCACCGAAGTACTGCCCGATCAGGCTGAGGTCGAGGTACCAGCTCTGCACGGGTGTCTTTCGCTTCATCACGACTTCACGCGCCCTGGCGGAGAACGAGATGGGCGAGAGCCCGGGCGGGCACGACAGGCACTTCTGCGTACCGGAGTAAACGGCGTCGATGCCCATGCGATCGACTTCGACCGGGACGCCGCCGAGGGACGTTACGGCGTCGACGACCAGGAGCGCGCCGCACG